>Ga0209579_10000056_pt1 | contig 230348 bp, 216 predicted proteins | sample Coa_R1_2_FD_187152 | JGI IMG/M metagenome (GOLD analysis project Ga0209579, IMG submission 187152) | Surface soil microbial communities from Centralia Pennsylvania, which are recovering from an underground coalmine fire - Coalmine... | ecosystem: Environmental > Terrestrial > Soil >... | reverse complement strand
TAATCACTCGTGGCATTTGACCCCTCCTTATTTTAACTAAGTTTAGCGACGCATGGCCGCTAGCTCAAAAACAACAATCAGTGATGTAAAGTTCGCAAGTTGCAAACTAATTTCGGCGCTTGGCGCAAAGCGCATTCGCGGCCCCGCAATAGTTTGTCCATTATTTTAGGCCGCGGTAGAGCAAGACCGGCTAAATCATGGATGACGAGAAAACGACATTTGCTCGTGACTTTGACCCGTGTTTTTACACCGGGTTGGCCTGTTCCTTACCTTGTCATGTTTCGGGTTGTCGGGCAGCATCTCATGCGGTAGCGCGGAAAAAGAAAAATCGCCGCGACACCTGCTGAGTCAGGGAGGGGATTCGTGGAATCGTCGGCTGCAATTGAAATTGCAAAACACACGCTGCTCTCTGGCGGCCTAATTCTCGCAATAGGCACCCTCACGGGCTTCGTAGCTCAGAAGGTTAGGGTTCCCGATATTGCCCTGTTCCTGTTAGTCGGAATGGCGATCGGCCCGGCGGTGTTGGGGCTAATCAACATCAAGTCCGATTCGGCGCTCTATCAAATCATTCTTTTATTCGGCGCTAGCTACATCCTTTTCGATGGCGGCGCATCACTTCGATTCGACGTATTGAAACGGGTATGGATTACGATTGTCACGCTCGCGACGTTCGGTGTCCTGATTACCGCAGCGGTGACAGCTTTTGCCGCGCATATCGCGCTCGGCGTTCCCTGGATTGTAGCGTTACTATTAGGGGCAGCGACCGCTTCGACGGACCCAGCGACTTTGGTGCCCATCTTCCGACAAGTCAAAATACGCGATCGGGTGGCCCAAACGGTCATGAGCGAGTCAGCGTTCAACGATGCCACTGGCGCCATAGTTACTGTTGGCGTTCTGGTAGTGGCCATGGGCACGGGTGAATTTTCAATTGTCACATCGCTGTTCGATCTATTCAAGCAGGCCGTCATTGGAATCATCGCCGGCGCCGTGCTTGGCTATCTGGCCGCACTCCTCATCGCGCATGAACGGTGGGCATTTCTTGCCGAATACGCGCCAGTAGTGACACTTGTAGCCGTGATCGGCGCCTATTTTGCCGCGGACGACATGGAAGCGAGCGGTTTTATGGCAGTGTTTGTATTCGGAATCGTGATTGGGAATAAGGATTCTATCGGTTTCAAAATGGCGCCAGCGGAAGCGCAAAAGCTCAACGAATTCGTGATGACCACCGCTTTCATCATGCGGCTTTTCATCTTTTTATTGCTGGGCTCTCAGGTCGATTTTCAGCTGATGGCGCAATATTGGTTCGGTGGCGTCATCGTGGTCGCCGTCTTCATGCTGGTAGCCCGGCCATTGGCTGTTTTTCTCTGCGCGCTGCCGGATCGGCGTGCGAAGTGGAGCTTCAACGAAATGCTGTTTATGTGCTGGACGCGTGAGACAGGTGTCATTCCAGCCGCGCTTGCTGGCCTCTTGCTCGGTATGAAGGCACCCGGTGCCCAAGTGGTGGCATCGGTTACCTTCATCGCGATTCTTATGACTATCCTGATTCAGGCGCCGACAACTAAGTGGCTAGGAAGTAGGTTAGGACTTTTAGAGTAGAAAGACCGCGCGGCGTCTGACTCAGTTCATTAAATGAAATCTGCGTGAAGAATTTCAGCAATGAAATCCTGGAAAAGTCGTGAGTTGCTGATACTGGTCTACCTCGTCGGTGACGCAATAACCTACCGTCATTTTGTGAAAATCAATCCTAGCAGTGCGCTTGAGACCGGCGTGATGCTTAAAAACCTCGGCATCTCGTTCCTTTGGCCTCTCTATTGGCTTATTAGGCTATTCACATAAAAAATTTCGTGTGCACAGCGACATAGCTTATTGGCACGAAGCGGACATTGTCTGATCGAGGATAGTCGGCAAGACAACGGGGCGGTGCTGAATGCGGGACGATAGATTCCCGGCAATTGAACCCTACGACAGTGGCATGCTCGACGTAGGTGACGGCCATCAAGTGTATTGGGAGTGCTGCGGGAACCCCGCTGGCAAGCCCGCGCTCTTTCTGCATGGCGGCCCCGGTTCAGGCTTCTCGCCCGGCCAGCGACGCTTGTTCGACCCAGATGCCTATCGGGTCGTGCTCTTCGACCAGCGCGGGTGTGGACGCAGCAGGCCACTCGCCAGCACGCCGGATGCCGACCTGAGCGCCAACACCACTGCGAATCTCATCGCTGACATCGAAGCGTTGCGCCGGCTCCATGGGGTCGAGCGCTGGACCGTCCTGGGCATGTCCTGGGGAACCACCCTTGGTCTGGCCTACGCCCAGGTACATTCGGGGCGAGTCGACGCATTGGTGCTGGCGCTCGTGACCACCACATCCCGCCGCGAAGTCGAATGGATCACCCGCGACGTCGGCCGCATCTTCCCCCGCGAGTGGAACCGCTTCGCCACAGCCGTGCCCGACGCATTGCGGCACCTGCCGCTGGCCGATGCGTATGCCACGGTACTGTTTGACGCCGATCCCGCGGTCCGCGATCACGCGGCGCGGGCGTGGTGCGCCTGGGAAGATACACACGTCTCCCTCACACCTGGCCATCTTCCGAATCCGCGCTACGAAGATCCGGAATTTCGCCTCCGGTTCGCGCGCCTGGTCACGCACTACTGGAGGCACGCCGCCTTTCTCGGGGAGGACCAGCTGCTCCGTAATGCAGCGACACTGAACGGCATTCCCGCCGTCCTGATCCACGGACGCTACGACGTCAGCAGTCCGCTGGATACCGCGTGGCAACTGTCGCGGCGGTGGAGCACCAGTGAGCTTTATGTCCTCGACGGTACCGGCCACTACGGTGGAGACACGTTCATCACCGCCGTTGTTGGAGCTCTGAACCGGTTCGCAGTGACGTGATTGTCCAGACAAACCGCGGCTCGCTGTTTGCGTCGAGCTTACTGGTGTGCGTGGGTCGCGATTTGCGCTTCACAATCAGACCGCGCCCGAATTTGTCCACTTTCGGACGTGGTCTCAACCGGTCGACGAACCACGTATCGTGGACAGAAGAGATCGAGGGCATCTGCTGATTAGCCAACAATGCCGTCCAAGGCCCAGTACGGCCCGAGAAACCCGGATCTTTGGCACCGCCGCCAGCTGGGCGTCTTGAAAGCGATTAGGCGAGCATTTGGCAACGCAAGTGTTATGTCGACCGGTTGAGCTGGCTGCGTAAGAGCAGACGTGGCGCCGACGTATTTGTCACTCGCGCGGAATTGTCATCTCGCTGGCATGACGGAGTACGTTGGCTGGCTCGTAGGGCTTCGAATGAAATTTCGTGCCCGACGGAAGGGTGTCAGGTCGTGGCCGTCCTGATGTGACGATAAGACTTACTTCAGGCCATCGCTTTGCGACCTGACAGGCCAAGTCTGACCCGCTCATCGAACCCGGCATGCTTACGTCGGTAAAGAGTAGCCTGACGTCGGTGTTTATTTCGAGGAATTGTAGGGCCTCGTCGGCATTTCCGGCCTCAAGCACCCGGTAACCGGCATCCGAGAACATATAGGATGCCCCCAATCGCTCAAATACGTCGTCGTCGACGATCATAACCAGGGGCTGGTACTTAGACACGATGAAATAACCCTCACGTGTGGAGAACGTTCCACATCTGTATGTATTACGCGAGTTGTTAAAAATTGAATCGCGTCGGCATGACACCATAATAGTGGTCAATTTTATACAGACGCATTTCCGAAAGAATTGCATGATGGTTCGAATGCCTAATCGACAGTTCTGAGAGTCCCTGCAACGGACGCGGGTTGAAACGCATCGCAAAAACTATATGAAACCTACCGGCTTCAGAGAACAGTTCACCAACATTGCGGACGCGTGTGCACTTGCTCAGGCCATTGTCGATACGGTCAGCGAGCCAGTTCTAGTGCTCGATCAAGCGTTGCGTGTGATAGCCGCCAGCCGATCCTTCTATTCGACATTCAAGGTTAGCCCGGAGGACACTCAAGGCAGCCTTCTTTACGCGTTGGGCGATGGACAATGGGACCTCCCCAGGCTTCGTGTGCTGCTAGAAAAAATAATACCCGAGCAAGGCGAGATTGAAAACTATGAGGTCGAACACGAGTTTCCCGATATCGGACTACGCACAATGCGTCTGAATGCGCGTCAGGTGTTCTACAAGGGAGGCTCCCACGCCACTATCTTGCTCAGCATCGAAGATGTCACTGATCGGCGCGTTTTAGAGCGCGAAAAAGATGACTTATTGCGAGAAAAAGACGAACTATTGCGAGAAAAGGATGTTCTATTCGAAGAACTACAACACCGCATTTCCAACAGTCTGCAAGTCATCGCGAGCATCATTCTGATGAAAGCTAGGACCGTGCAGTCGGAGGAGACACGTCATCATCTACAAGATACGCACAAGCGGGTGCTGTCAGTTGCCGCAGTACAGGAGCAACTCCACGTGCTCGGGACCGTCGGATCTATTGAAGTTGTGCCTTACCTTTCGAGGTTGTGCGAAGCTCTCGCAACGTCAATGATTGGCGACAGTCGCCCGATCACGCTGAAAGTGGAAGGGGAACCAGGTATTGTTACGTCCCGCCAGGCCGAGAGCATTGGCTTGATCGTTACCGAACTCGTTATGAACGGGCTCAAGCATGCGTTTCCCGACGAGAAAGTCGTCGGTGAGATCAGCGTCAGGTATGATGTATCCGGAACAGACTGGAAGCTTACGGTCTCAGACAACGGGATTGGCAGACCTGACGATATCTTCGCTCAGCAAAAAGTCGGACTCGGCACCGGTATCATCAAGGCGCTTGCACATCAGCTCAATGCTAAAGTTGAAACATTGGCCGGCCCTCGAGGTACGACCGTCTCGATCACCTATGCCACGTTCCCGACGAAGGCAGCTGCCTAGATATTTTACTGCTTCTGCTTACGGTGCTTAACGCACAAAGCAGACTGCGCTCGAATTTGTCGGCTTTGGGACCAAAGCAAACAAAATGGGTGCCTGACATGCACCGTCTTGTCCGCCTTATAACCAAACTGCGCCACAGCAGCGCCGGAACAGCCGCACTGCGGCGCCACCGATAATCCGTCCTGGTGAGGCAGCGTTAAAGTCTGAGGCGTGCCGAACCTCCTTTTTGCTTTTTACACCGTTGGGTCCAAATAAGCCCGACCAAGTTATATTGGAGGAACTTATGTCGATTGGAAACGTTCGATGACTGCTCGGCAAAGAGAGATGTGCGAGCAATGGAGAATAATTATGAAGAAAACGATGTTGCTTGCTGCTGCTACAGCTATCGGCCTTGCGGTTCTCGCCGCAAACGCAATTGCGCAGGGCGTGCCACAGACGGTGGCGATTACAAAGGTCGATGTGCAGAAGGTAGAGGCTGGCTATCAAGCGTCCAAGGTTATTGGCAGTAATGTTCTCAATGACGCAAATGAGACGATCGGTAAGATCGACGACCTCCTTGTGACACGGGATGGCAAGGAGCCATACGCAGTTTTGTCTGTTGGTGGCTTCTTAGGTATGGACACCCACATGGTGGTCGTTCGTTATGACAGCCTCAAATTTTCTGACAACAAGATTGAGCTGCCAGGCGGCACGAAGGACGGGTTGAGGATGTTGCCAGCGTTTCAATACTCAAAGAAATAAGCGTCCACGGCGTTATTATAGGCGCCATAAAGCCCCGACTGAAAAGTTGGGGCTTTTTTCATGAAGTGTTCAATTTCGCTCAGACTCATGAAATCGTCGACGTAAAACTCAAGTCTGCAAAAACACGCCTCTTATGGGAACAACTCCATGGGGCTGATCCTATTATTGTTATTGGTTGTTCTCGTTCCGCTATGTGCGGCAGTGGTCTCGATCTTGGTCCTCCGTCCCATAATTGTGGCGGTGACGTCGGCACGATATTGGTGATCGTTATTTATTATCGCAGCACCCTCTTATTTGATTGCTTGAACGCAGTGCGGCACGTTGATTTACCGACCACTGTTTTGATTTGGGAACCTCTGCGGGCGTGAGAGCTTTACCTGTCGTGATCAACCTCCTGTGCTTCGGCGACTTGGAGTACCCCATCGTGCCCCTGTACCAGATTTCCTTCATTAAAGGAGCTAGCCAAGATTCACGTCCGCCTGAGTTCGTCGAATGCATTGATGATCAAGAAGCAATCCAAAAAGCAATGCCGATTGTCGACGGACACGACGTGGAGGTTTTGGATGGCCGCCGTCTTATTACGCGGTTTCCCGGCAATCCCGGTCAATAGGTCAGCGTTTGAGATCGCCACCGCGTTGTTCAATGAACATACGATCAAGGCAGTAATATCCACCTGAAGGGCAGCAAGCAGTTCTGGCTGCGGAAAAACAAGCAGGCTTGACCGAATGTGTGTGTGGAACAACTCAGATAATTGGAACTAATTGGCATTGCGCGAGTTAAGTTGCGTATTCAGCCAATCGATCAGGTCTGAACGACGTGAGTCGCCGCGAACGTTGCCAGTAACGCATCGCCGCGACGTCTCGACCAAAAGGAGTTGGCCATGGACTTGCTTCTGATCATCGTTGTGCTTTTTCTGCTTTTCGGCGGCGGAGGATACTTTGGTCGCCGGCGCGGCTACTGGTGAGTGAACTGCTTTGCTGTCCTTGTATGGGCGACCACGGCTGGATTCACCACGTCGTACTGAAGGCTTCGCCTGGAATTAGAAATAGACGCTGTTTGTCGACATTGTCTCTCGATCATCTATAAAAATTAACAATTGCGGACTGTCCAAAGGAGACATCCAATGAGAACTCTACGACTTTTATCTACCACGGCAGCTGTTTTGCTGCTTGGTGTCGGCGCCGTCTCGGCGCAAACAACGAAAAGTGATGAGGCGCCAGGTGGCGCTCCGGCAGCGCAGCAGAATGCCCCGGCCGAGAAGGTTGCTCCGAAAGAGGTCGCGCCGAACTTAAAATCCAGCCAGCGCAAGGCGTCCGAAACGACCGGGCAAGCGGCGCCGATGGCGCCCGCGTCTGACAACCAAAAGCAAATGAAGAGTCAGACGATGGATAAAGATGCTCCTGCGGGCGCCGCGGCCAAGAGCTCGTCCGAGGAGCGAAACCGCAGCACCACAGGCCAGGGTGCGGCAGCGGGCTCCGCTAAACTCTCGGCTGAGCAGAGCACAAAGATCAGCGCCGTCATCAGACAGCACAAGGTGGCGCCGGTACGGCTTAATGTCGAGGTACGCGTGGGAAGCCGCGTTCCGGGCAACGTCCACTTCTACCCGCTGCCACGACAAGTATACGTGATCTATCCCGAATGGCGCGGATATAACTACATCATGGTCGGCGATGAGATCATCGTCCTCGATCCGCGTACGCACGAAATTGTTGCAATTCTCCAAGCGTAATGGGCCATACGCCTATGCCTTTCGAATGAACGTAATGAGATCGAATTTTGAGGATCCTACTCGGACCTCTCTTCTCGTAGGATCAGCTTAAACTAGAGGCCGCCACAATTGGCGGCCTCTTTCATTCTAGATCAGACGTCACTCAACCAACTCACTTCGGCGGGCTCACTGTGCGCGGCTCATCGGCCAGAAGGACACCCAACAGCGAATTATGGACTTCGAGGTGCCCGTTGTAAGCGATGAAACCCAATTGACGGAACTTGTTCATGAAGTGGCTTACACGCGACCGAGTCGTGCCGATCATCTCGGCGAGTGTTTCCTGACTGATCTTCGCGAGAATCGGCTCCGGTCGGCCGTCTTTTCCAAAATTGGCCAGCAGCAGCAATAGACGTGCAAGCCGCTTTTCGGTCGAGTTGAAAAGCTGATCGACCAAGTCTTCTTCGACGCGAGCGTTCCTTGCCAGAATGTGCGCAACAAACATCGCCGAAAAAGTAGGCTCGTCGTGAAGGACCCGTTGGATCTCCGACTTTGCCACTCGCATCGTCTCGCATTCTGTCATTGCAGACGCGGTCGCCAGACGCTTTGGCTGTCCGATCAGGCATCCTTCGCCGACAAATTCGTTTGGTCCCAACAGCGCGACGACGGCTTCCTTTCCCTGCTCGGACATGACGGCGACTTTGACCTTGCCCTTCTTGATATAGAAAACCGCATCGGCGTCGTCGCCCTGAGCAAAAATGACCTCTTTCTTTGAATGCTTGGAAATGTCACGGCCAACGGCTGCCGTCGCTAAAAACACCGCCGGGTCAAACTTCCGAGCGCCCGCTGGTTTGGGATTTGAACTTCTCTTGATGGGCCTGGACGCCATCCGTACTTCTCCTCCTTCGGCGGGAGCTTTCTCTCAGCTCCACAATCCGGGTACAGAGCCGCTGGCAGACGAAACACAGTGTACGCTTCCAGACATAGGAGTCCAAGACAGTCCGACGCCGATGGGTCGAGGCGAATTGGTTCAAGTTCGTGTGAAAGCCCGCTCTAAACGTTAGTTACGGCGTCAAGCAAACCTTAAAAGAACGAAATGTGGTCTGTATGGACCAGTCATCGGCCTCTCCCGGCGATTAGCCTGTTTCATCACCGAAACAGCCTCGAGCCTCGGTGACTGAGAGACGGTCCCGCGCTCCCCGCTCGTGCCTTTCGGGAGGTCCTTATGAGTGTCATTCCGATCCAATACGGCGAGTTCGACGACACCGCGACATCGGCTATGGGCGAGGCTTTCGACCGCGCCTGCAAATCGGTCCTAAATTCTGGATCTACCGGCACAGTGCGTGAGATCATCGCAAAGCGAATTATTGCCGCCGCCAAGAATGGCGAGCGTGATCCCACCCGCCTCCATGAGCAAGCATTGGTACCCTTTGGCATCGAAGACATGTCGATGCTGGATGTTAGCGTAGGCCGCGATTCCCCGGTCCCAGCCTATGCTTCGGTCACGCTCGCAGCGTGACCATAGAGAGCCCCGCCCTATGCAAGTCGCCCCCCAATCCCCCAGCGCATAGAGGCGGGGCATTCTTTTTTTAAGGCCACGAGGTTCGTTCATGTCGCGCAATTTGCAGCTGAACTACGAACGACCGCCGTGCCCAAAGTGTGGGGCGAAGATGATGCTTTACCGGTTTGATCGCGAGAGTCTGGATCACGGTACGCAAAAGTTCGATTGCATCTCCTGGGAACCACTATGAAACGTTAATCGTGCAGTATTCCCGGACGGCGTCAGCCCCAACCGGGTTATGAACTCCGAATGTTAAAAGCCGCCGCCTTCATCTGGCGGCTTCTTTCATTTCAAACCAAACGTGCGAAGTGCCGTACAAAAAAATAGCGGTGGGATTGATTGACGGTGATCGTTTTGGACCAGACTCGAAGAAATGTTGGTCAGATGATGGCGAAACTAGCCTGTCCAGTGACCCCGCCCTATATCTGCGCCACACGGCATAGAGGTGGGGGCATTGGATTGACAACGGACAAAACGCGTCGCCGGACTTCCACGGGTAGACTGCAAAATAACCCGACGCGGACTTCAAGACGCTTCGGTAGCAACCAACCGTTCTAATTTTCTGATTTATTCCGTGTTGGACCACGCGGTACTGGCCCCTTTCCATCTTGAGTGCTTATGACTGGCGCCATTGAGGAACAAAGGTGGTCCCTTTTGGGCTGGAGGTGTAATGCCTAGGCCGGTTAGATCGCCCCCCGATTCCCGCCGCGCCGTATGGCTAGAGGCCGCAGTGAAAGGTGCGGCCTTTCCTATTCCTCCGTCCAGGTACTGGCCCCGATTTGAATTTATCGGTGGCTTAGTTTGAAAGTGTTTCATTTTGATCAGACGCCGGCCGCCGTTTGCGGAAGGATGCTTGAGCCTGTCCAAGAGCCCGAACCCCGCGCCATGCACCCCCTTATCCCCCGTGTGACGCGGGGTTCTATTTTGAAATTCCCAAGGAACGATATGTGATTTGACACATTATCCCGCAGGCTACCGGGGGGATTTTCAATGGCTATTCTGATCGTGGAAGACGAGGCACCCATTTTGGTGCTTGTCGAATCCATTTTGCAACAAGCGGGCTATGAGACGCTAACCGCTGCCACCTTGGCTGAGGCGCAAGCAGTTATTCATTCGGACCGCCCGATAGATCTTATCTTCACCGATATAAACTTAGGCGAGGACCACGAAGGCGGTCTGCAAGTCGGCCAAATAGTTAGGCAGACCCGACCAAAAGCACCAGTCGTCTATACAAGCGGGCGCGGTCTTACGGACGGCATGAAGGGCCTGTTTGTCGAGCAGAGTTTGTTTCTGCCTAAACCCTATACCAACGAGCAGCTCGTCGAAGCCGTCACCAGTCTGCTGCGGGAAAAGTAGGCGCCTCGGTTGGCGGCATCTTTCATTGGGGGCCGATGCAACGAGCATTCGATGTCGCCGTATGGCACAAAGAAGACGTTGGACTAAAAGTGGACAAAAGGCTGCAGAGGGCTTCCGAGGCTCCGCCGCGATGGCCAAGGTGATTTTCGTAAAAAGAAAGCCCCACAATTAGGCCGGCTAAAGTCTGAAAGGTAGGAACGTTCCAGGTGGTACGCGTCTGCCGCCAGAGGAACGAAGAACTCGCCAATGTGTTGTTAGGCTGGGATCGGGGGTTGGAGTGCTTTTCTATGCGTCTCAGCCGCTTTATCGCCTCGATGGCCATTGCCATCCTGGCAATCTTTATGTTTGGTCAAGCCGCCCACGCCGACCTCCTTATTGAGGTTAATAAATCTGCCCAGCGCATGATTGTCACGCTCAACGGCGACCAGCTATATGATTGGCCGGTGTCTACTGGGGGGGTGGGGTATGGCACGCCGAGCGGCACCTTTAAGCCGTTTCGGATGGATATCGATCACCACAGCGATGAGTACGACAACGCACCGATGCCGTATGCGATGTTTTTCACGCAGACCGGCGTCGCCGTGCACGGCACCTACGAGCAGCGCAATCTCGGCCATGCGGTATCGCACGGCTGTGTGCGGCTGTCGGTGAAGAACGCCGCCACCCTGTGGAAGCTGGTAAAGAGTGAGAAGATGGCGAACACGACCGTGCTATTGAATGGCGCGATCCCCAATGCTAGGCGGCCGACGTTGGCAGTCTCCCAGTCGACGACGTTGGCCCCCGACGAGCGCATCGACAATGCGGGACCACCGCAGTACCGGCGCGCTTACGACGATAGGCTGCCCCTGCCGTCCCCATTCTTCCGTTAAGCGTTCGGGCTCATACCGAAGCGAAGCTGGGGCGGCGGGTTATGCTAGGTCGCTCGAACGGCGACGTGGTCACTCATCATTGTTCGTTTCCGTTGGCGAACCGACGATTATAGGAGCTGACATAGGTTTCCAATGAAGGCTTCAGATGTTCGCGCAGTAGATCGGTGAGGTCGTCGCGCCGCCCCGTTCGCAGGGCGTCTAGCATCGCATGATGCTGTTCGCGAACTTTCTGCAGATAGTGGGGAAAGGTATTCGAATAGGCGCGGACTCCATAGACCTTGCCGGCTAGCAGCTCGATCATTTCCGTGAGGTGTGGGTTGCCGCAGAGGGCGAAGATCAATCGATGGAATTTTAGATTGCTATAAAAGACATTACGTAGGTTCCCGACCTTGATCGCTTCGTCGTGAGCGGCCTGGATGGCTTCGAGCTGTGCCATGTCGGCGGAATCAACCGGCAGCGGAATGATACGGCCCGCCATCAACTCCAACTGTTCTCGGACCGCGTAGATCTGCTCGACGTCGACAGGCAACAAGTCTTTCACCGTTGCGCCGCGGTTTGGCACGCGTTCGACGAGACCTTTACGGTCGAGATTAGCCAGCACCTGACGGATGACCGCGCGATGGGTACAGAACCGCTGAGCTAAATCCTGCTCAACAAGACGCTGCCGCGGGTGGAACCGGCCCAGCACGATATCCTCTTCGACCTGCGCCTCGATCGTGGCGATGATCGCACCCCCTCCGCGCGGGGGAGCTGTAGGACTCGCAATCGTCTTTGGCCTGGTGGGCAAGAGGGGAAGTCCTTGGCAAAGTCGAAAATATGTATACAATATTGTTTACTACAATATCAAGCGCTTGAAATAACTTAAGAATACGCGTCATTAAAAATGCATCGCATAAACTTCTCAGGGAGGAATAAATGAAACGGCCCAAGGCTACGGCAACGTCAAAGCGGCATGGCCGCAGAGAATTTCTCCTCAAGACCGTCCGCGGCGCACTCGCCACCGCTGCTTTCGGCGCGGTCCCACTCAGAGGCTGGGCGGCGGAACCGATCAATATCGGCGGTCTCTATCCGGTCACTGGCAGCTTTGCTCAGATCGGCCAGGCTTGCGTCAACGCCGCCAAGCTCGCGGTCGAGATGGTGAATAATGCGGGCGGTATCAAGGCGCTTGGAGGCGCGAAGCTCAATCTGATCCTCTCAGACATCCAGAGCGAGCCGACGGTCACCCGTACTGAGACCGACCGTCTCATCAGCAGCAACAAATTGTCGGCGATTCACGGCTGCTACGCCAGCGCGCTCACGCTGATCGCGAGCGAAGTGGCCGAGCGCGCGAAGATGCCGCTGATCACCGGATCGAGCTCCGACATGCTAAACAAGGGCCGCGCCTTCACCTTCACGCCCTTTGCGCGCGCCTCGCAATTCGCCAAGGCACAGCTGCAGATGGCGAAACTTGTGAACGACAAGCCGAAGGTGGCAGTGATCTTCGAGAACACGGCCTTCGGCACCTCGACCTCGAACGGCCTCAAGGAGTTGGCTCCCGGCGAAGGGGCCGAGATCGTGTTGTTCGAGCCCTATTCGGCGGGCTTTGCCGACGCCGGTCCGCTCATCAACAAGGTCAAGGCATCCGGCGCCGGAATGTTGTTCTCGGTGTCGTATCTCAACGACCTCATCCTCATTGTGCGCACGGTTAAGCAGGTTGGCCTCAACGTGGCCATCAATGGCGGCTCGGGCGGCTTCGTCGTGCCGGATTTCTACAAGAACGTCGGCAAGCTCGCCGAGGGTCTGCTCGGCGTCGCTCACTGGAACCATGACGTCGATGACAACGCTCAGAAGGTCAACGCCGAATACAAGAAACGCTACGGCGAATTCCTTTTCGAATATGGCGGCGGCTTGGTGGCGCAGACCTTCATGCTCGTCGATGCGATCGAACGGGCGCAATCCACCGATCCGCAGAAGGTGCACGCGGCATTGCGCACACTCGACGTCTCGTCGGGCTACGCGGCCATGGCGCCGGGCGGCAAAGTGAAATTCGGCCCAGATGGCAAGAATGTCTATGGCCACCCGGTCGGCGTGCAATGGCAAAACGGCGATCTCGCCAGTGTCTTCCCGAAGGAAGACGCCAAGGCGTCGCTGTTGAAGTCCTAAAGCCAGAGCGCCGTCCCAATGCTGGAAATCGTGGCCCAGGCCGTCATCAACGGCCTGCTCATAGGTGGTATTTACGCGCTCGTATCCATCGGCGTCACGCTCATCTTTGGCGTAGTCAAGATCGTCAACTTCGCCCAAGGCGAATTCGTGATGATCGGGATGTACATCACCTTCTTCCTGGCCACCCAATTCGGCATCGACCCGATCGTTTCGCTCGTCGTGTCGATGCCGGCGCTGTTCATCGTCGGCGTATTGGTCCAGCATTTCCTCATCCGCCGGGTTCTGGGGCTCAACGACATGCCGCAGATCTTCCTGACTTTTGCGCTGTCGCTTCTGATCCTCAATGTCTCGCTGATCCTGTTCACGGCCAACTATCGGACTGTACACACCTGGTACTCGGACGCGGCTTTTCATTTCGGCCCCTTCTACGTGCCGGTCGCTAAACTCATCGCCTTCGTGCTCGCCATGGTGTTCAGCGCGCTATTGTGGGGGTTCCTGCATACGACCGATCTCGGCAAGGCCATGCGTGCCGCATCGCAGAACCGCGACGTCGCGCAGCTCATGGGTATAAACCCGCACCGCGTCTTTGCGGTCGCCTTTGGTGTAGCGCTGGCGCTCGCCGGTGCAGCGGGCTCGCTACTAATGCCGTTCTATCCAGCCTACCCGATGGTCGGACAGGTCTTTGTGCTGATGGCATTCGTGGCTGTGGTGCTCGGCTCGCTCGGCAACGTGATCGGCGCCCTCGTCGCCAGCCTGATGATGGGCGTTGCCGAATCCCTCGGCATCCAGTTCGTCGGCGCTGATTCTGGTCTGATCGTCGTGTTTATGTTGCTTCTAACCACGCTTGCCGTGAAGCCGAGCGGCCTTGGCGGTCGGAGGACGCGTTGATGCGCAGAGAGAGCACGCTGGTCCTCGTGGCCCTGGGCGCGGTCATGATCGCCTTGCCACTATTCGTGACCAACCATTTCGCGCTCGATATCCTCATCAGGATTTTGCTGTTCTCCTTCATCGGCTCTGCTTGGAATCTAATGGGCGGCTACGCCAAGCAGCTGTCGCTCGGTCACGTCGCCTTCTTCGGGCTCGGCGCCTACACCTCGACGATCATGCAGATCGACTTCGGCATCTCGCCGTGGATCGGCATGTTCGTGGGCGGTGGCACCGGGGCGCTGGCGAGCCTGCCGATCGGCTGGCTTTGTTTCCGCTTGCGCGGCCCCTACTTCACGATCGCCACAATCGCAACCGCGCAGGTGCTGATGCTGATCTTTCTGAAATTCCGCGACCTTGCCTGGGGTGCCGAAGGGACTACGATTCCCAATCTCGGACACGCGCCACTGATGATGCAGTTCGAGACCAAGCCGCCGTATTATTACATCGTTCTCGGCCTGCTGGCGGTCTCTCTTGCGGTCACCGCCTGGATCGAACGGTCGCGTGTCGGGTACTACCTCGTGGCAATCGGCGAGGACGAGGATGCCGCGGAAGCAGTCGGCGTCGACGCGCCGCGCATTAAGCGCAACATCTACATGATGTCGGCTTTCCTCACAGCGCTCGCCGGCACTTTCTACACGCAGTACATCTATTTCATCGATCCGGGCACCGCATTCAACTTCAGCATTTCAATAGAAGCTGCACTCGTTTCGATCGTCGGCGGCATCGGCACGCTGTGGGGGCCAGTTATCGGCACGCTCCTGCTGGAAACGACTTCCGCGCTGCTGCAGAGCTGGCTTAGCAACTCGGGCGGTGTGCAGCTTACGGTTTACAGCCTCATTTTGATGGCCGTGATCCTGTGGCGACCGACCGGAATCATGGGCTTCTTGATTGAGTCCTACGGACGCCATGTCCGCAAGCCGGAGCGGGCTTAAAGCCAATGACCGATGTGCTGGTCATCAAAGACCTGAACAAGCGTTTTGGCGGCCTGCGGGCCGTGCAGGACGTAAGCTTCAACGTGCGTGAAAACGAGACGCTCGCCTTGATTGGTCCGAACGGCGCCGGCAAGACAACTGCGTTCAACCTGATCATGGGTTTTTATCGCCCGGACACCGGATCGGTTTCCGCTTTCGGCCAGGAAATTGTCGGCTTGCGCCCACACGCGGTCTGCGCGCTCGGCCTTGCGCGCACATTCCAGGTTGCCAAGCCATTTGGTAGCATGACCGTGCTCGCCAATGTGATGACCGGGGCCTTCCTGCGCCATCGCAGTGCCGAAGTGGCCCGCGAGAAAGCGCGCGACGTGATCGACTTCGTCGGCCTGTCAGCAAAGGAAACATCAGCTGCGCGCGACCTCACCACAATCGATCAGCGCAGACTGGAAATGGCGCGCGCACTGGCGACGGAACCGAAGCTGCTGCTGTTGGACGAGGTTATGGCAGGCCTCAATGCGTCGGAGGTCGATCAGGCAGTAGCCCTGATTGGCAAGCTGTCCAGCCGTGGGCTCACCATTGTCATTGTCGAGCACTTGATGCGCGCCATCATGGCGGTCGCAAAGCATATCGTCGTGCTCGACCACGGGCAGAAAATCGCCGAAGGCAACCCAAAGGAGATCGTCGCGAATCCGGAAGTCATCCGCGCTTATCTCGGCTCCGGCTATACGCACGTTCCGAAGGGCGCCTCATGATCGAACTTTCCGGCGTGAGCGCGAGCTACGGCACCGTCCCGGCGATCGTCGATGTCACCATCAATGTCGGCGAAGGCGAAGCGGTAGGCCTGCTAGGCGCCAACGGCGCCGGCAAGAGCACGACGTTGCGCGCCATCTCTGGTCTGGTGAGGCTACGCTCCGGCAGCATCACGTTCCTGGGGCAGGATCTTGCCGCACTGCCGCCGCATAGGATCACGGAACTCGGTATCGCGCATGTCCCCGAAGGGCGCCAGGTCTTTCCGGACATGACAGTGAACGAGAATCTCGAAATTGGTTCTTATGCGCCGCGCGCCAAGCCCGAGCGTCAGCGCTCGCTCGATCTTGTTTATAGTATATTTCCGCGTCTCGCAGAGCGGCGGCAGCAATACGCCGGCACGATGAGTGGCGGCGAACAGCAGATGCTCGCCGTCGGCCGCGGCCTAATGCTCAAGCCACGTCTGCTGATGCTCGACGAGCCATCGCTCGGCTTGGCGCCGGTAATGTGCGACGTCACCTTCGAGAAAATCCATGAGATTCACAAAATGGGCACGGCGATCCTACTGGTAGAGCAGAATGTCAGTCGTGCATTAGGACTAGTGCAGAGGGCTTATGTGCTAGAAAGTGGCAAAGTGATCATGCATGGCACCAGCCTGGAGTTGGCGAACAACAAGCAGGTGCAAGCGGCGTATCTTGGCATTTAATGACCCGGATACGATGTCTACTTGTGACACTAAGCAGTCATCGTAACGGCGGCGATTAAGGTCCGCTGTCGGAGTGATTGTGTTGCAAAAGTCCCAAAATGCTTAATGACAAATTTCTCGCCGGAATACCAAGCAAGCCGCAATCGCAAATGGATGTGGCCGCAGGCTCGTTACCGAATTCACCAGCGAGTTTATCACTGGACGATGAGGTCCCTCACATCTTTATTTGAAAATCGCGTCTGTAGCCCAGAGAACTTTTGATCAGCTGTGCAAAAAGACTTTTGCAACACAATCGGAGTAGGAGCAGTCGTGGCGCCGACACGCTGCAATGTCGCCTCTTGACCCAAAAATGGAGTAATCGGCCGGCAGCTTGTGGATAGCTAAAGATCTCAGTTTGCATTGGCAACGGCTCTGACAAGCGTAGCATTGCTGCCGTGAGCGAGCTATTCTCTTGGGCTTCCCAAAGCCCGAAAGGTTCGTTCGCGAGGAACTCTTGGCGGTAGAAATACGACGGCGCGATTTCATTGCACTTCTCGGCGTCGCAGCTAGCGGGTGGCCACTCGCATTGCGCGCGCAAAAGGAGATGATGCCGCGCATCGGTCTGCTCGGTTCGTCGACGGCGGCTGAATCCACACTCGTGACCGGCGCCCTACGCGAGGGTTTGAACGAGTCGGGGTTTATCGAGGGTCAGAATCTATCGATCGATTACCGCTGGGCCCACGGCAATTATGATCGTCTGCCGACACTGGCGGCGGACCTTGTCGGTGAGCGGGTCGCTCTCATCCTCACCACCGGCGCCGAGCCCTCGGCGCTAGCGGCCAAGTCGGCGACCAACAAGATCCCTATCGTTTTTGTCATCACCGGCAATCCGGTCAGCATTGGCCTGGTCGACAGCCTCAACCGGCCGGGCGGCAATGCCACCGGCATGAGCTTGATCGCCTCCGAACTCGATGCGAAGCGCCTAGAGATTCTGGGTGAACTGGTGCCGAAGAATACCTTGATCGCGGTGCTGGTCAATCCGGACTATCCGGACACCGACTTCCAAGTCGGAGGCTTGGAGACGGCGGCAGGCAATGCCGGCCAGAAGATCACTATGCTCAATGCGCGCAGCGAGGCCGACCTCGACAAGGCCTTCGCGTCTATGGTCCAACTGCAGGCCGGCGCGCTGCTCGTCGCCGCCGATCCGCTATTTAACCGGCTGCACGATCAGGTCGTCGCACTGGCGATGCGCTACAAGGTGCCGGCCATCTATGAATCCCGTGAATTTGTCGCCGCCGGCGGGGTTATCAGCTACGGCGCCAGCATCGCGGCGGCCTATCACGGAGCCGGGGCATATGCCGGACGGATTCTCAAGGGTGCCAAGCCCGTTGACTTGCCGGTGCAGTTGCCGACTACGTTCGAATTAGTCCTCAATCTCAAGGCCGCTAAGGCCATTGGACTTGCTATCCCCCCGACGCTGATTGCCCGTGCCGACGAGGTAATCGAATGAAACGCCGCGAGTTCGTCACGCTTCTGGGCGCCGTCGCAGCATCGTCTCTGGTGTTGCGCGTTGCCGCGGCGCAAAGCGAAAAGGTTTTTCGCCTCGGCAGCCTCTCTGTCGGGCCGCCCCTCGGACCCTCGGCCGGCCCCGGCGCCGTCCTGATCAAGGGTATGGAGCAGCGCGGCTTCTCGCTGGGCAAGAATCTCGCTTTCGAGCCCCGCGGCGCCTTTGGCAAGATGGCGGAACTGCCGCAGCTGATGGAGGAACTCAAGACGGCCAATGTCGAGGTGGTTGTCACGCTCGGTTACCCGGCGGTGGCCGTTGCCAAGGCCTCAGGGATCGCCACGGTAATCGCCTCCGGCTCTGGCGATCCGGTGGCGACAGGGCTTGTCGACAGTTTGTCGCGGCCGGGCGGCAATGTCACCGGCATCGCCGATGATTCAGCGGCGCTCTCTACCAAGCGTCTGTCGCTGCTTAAGGCGATGGCGCCGCAACTGCACAAGGTGGCGATGCTATGGAACAGAGACGACCTCGGCATGTCGCAGCGCTACGACGCCTCGGCCAAGGCCGCTCAGGAGCTCGGCGTTGCCGTGCTTCCGCTCGGTGTGCGACAGCCCGACGATTTCAACGACGCGTTCGCCGCCATGGACCGCGAGGCGCCCGATGCCATCCTCATGGTGTCAGACTCTCTCACCATCCTAAATCGCAAGCGCGTAATTGATTACGCCGCCGCGCACAAGCTGCCGGCGATCTATGAAAACGACGCCATCGTTCGCGATGGCGGCCTTATGTCCTACGGCCCCGACCAGCGCGAATCGTTCGATCGCGCCGCCGCGCTCGCCGCCCGCATCTTTAAGGGCGAGAAACCGGCCGACCTGCCCGTCGAGCAGCCGACGCGGTACCTTTTCGTCATCAATCTGAAAACCTCCAAGGCGATGAATCTCACCGTGCCCAACACCGTTTCGGCACTTGCTGACGAAGTCATTGAATGACCGATCGCCCGGCAACGGCAGCGGCGCCACCGCGGAAAACCCGCAGTCGTCTACTGTTGAAATATGCCGGCTTGTTCGTTGCCGTGGTCTGCGTCGCGCTGGTGTTCAACGGCATATTTGAAATCTGGGATTCTTACCGTCAACACAAGGACTCCCTGATCCAGATCCAGCGCGAGCAGGCGGTGTCAGCTTCGGCCAAGATCAGTCAGTTCGTCACCGAAATCGAAAGCCAGGTGGGCTGGACGACGCAATTACCTTGGTCGGCGACCACCCTTGAACAACGCCGCTTCGATGCGCTTCGCCTGCTGCGCCAGGTACCAGCCATTACCGAGCTCGCCCAGGTCGATGCCGGCGGCAAGGAACAGTTGCGCGTATCACGGCTCGCTATGGACGTGGTCGGCAGCGGACTCGACCTGTCGAAGGAGCCAAAATTCGCCGATGCGGTGAAGGACAAAATCTATTACGGCCCGGTCTATTTCCGCCGCGGCTCCGAGCCTTACATGACACTGTCGCTTGCTGGCACGCGCCGCGACGCGGGCGTCAGCATTGCTGAGGTCAATCTCAAGCTGATCTGGGACGTGATCTCTAAGATCAAGGTCGGCCAGCATGGCGAGGCCTACGTGGTCGACCGGCAAGGCCGCCTCATCGCGCACCCTGACATCAGCCTGGTGCTGCGCAACACCGACATGTCCAAGCTGACGCAGGTTCAGGCCGCGCTCCACAACGACAAGGGTCCGGCGGTCAATAACGTCGAAACTGCAACCGACATCCAAGGCCGCCAGGTGCTCACGGCCTTTGCCCCGGTCGCCCCACTCGGCTGGATGGTGTTCGTCGAACTGCCGGTGAACGAGGCTTATCAACCGCTGTTCACCTCGATCGAGCGCGCGGGCGCGGTCCTACTGGCCGCGCTGTGTCTCGCCGCGCTCGCCGGCGTATTCCTGGCGCGGCGGATGATGGTGCCGATCCAGGCCTTGCGCGCCGGCGCCGCTCGCATCGGCAGCGGCGATCTGTCACAGCGCATCGCGGTCAAAACCGGCGATGAACTGGAAGCGCTCGGCGACCAATTCAATGACATGGCCGGGCGCTTGCAGGAATCGTACGCGGATCTGGAAAGGAAGGTGGAGGAACGTACATCCGAATTGACCGAATCGCTGGAGCAACAGACGGCAACTACGGAGGTGCTTCAGGTCATCTCCAGCTCGCCGGGCGATCTCGAGCCTGTTTTCCAGGCCATGCTGGAAAGCTCGATGCGCATTTGCGACGCCAAATTTGGCATCATGTTCGAATATTCCGAGGGCAGGTACCGCGCGCTGTCGTGGCGTGGCATTTCGCAGGAGTTTGCCGACTTCGCGCGCCAGGCGCGAGTCTGGGGCCCCGATACGGCACTCGGCCGAACGGCTCGAACTAAGCAGACCACGCATATTGGCGATCTGCAATCCGACCGCGCCTATGCCAACAAAGACCCGAGCCGGTTGGCCATCGTTGCCACCGCCGGCGCGCGTTCGGCGGTCGTGGTGCCGATGCTCAAGGAGGGCGAGCTGATCGGTGCCATCGGCATCTTTCGCCAAGAGGTAAAGCCCTTCACCGACAAGCAGATCGACCTGGTTACCAATTTCGCCGCGCAAGCTGTTATCGCCATCGAGAACACGCGCCTGCTCAGCGAGCTGCGCGAGTCGCTGTCGCAGCAGACCGCAACCGCTGAAGTACTTAAGCTGATCAGCCGCTCGACCTTCGATTTGCAAACCGTGCTGCAAGCCCTAGTCGAAACGGCGGCGCGGCTGTGCGATGCCGACAAGGCCAATATCACGCGCGAAAGGAACGGCGCCTTCTATCGCGCGGAGGCCTTTGGCTTCTCCCAGGAATTCCAGAGCTATGTCAAAAATATTCAAATCAAGCCCGAGCGGGGCTCAGGCTTCGGCCGCGTGCTGCTCGAAGGTAAAGTGATCCATATTCCCGACGTGCTCGCCGATCCCGACTATGCGCAAAAGGAAATGCAGCGGCTGGGCAACTACCGCACGGTGCTCGGCATCCCGATGATGCGCGAGAATTCCACGATCGGCGTCTTGACCTTGACGCGCTCGGATGTCCGTCCGTTCAGCGAGAAGCAGATCGAGTTGGCCACCACCTTCGCCGACCAGGCGGCGATCGCCATCGAAAACGTACGCCTGTTCGAAAGCGTCGAGGCACGTACCCGCGAACTGGGGAAGTCGCTGGAAGAGCTGCGCACCGCACAGGACCGACTGGTGCAGACCGAAAAGCTTGCTTCCCTCGGCCAGCTTACTGCCGGCATCGCCCATGAAATCAAGAACCCTCTCAATTTCGTCAACAATTTCTCTGCAATTTCGGTCGAACTTATCGATGAACTGCGCGAGGCGCTGGCCGACGTGAAGCTTGACTACAAGCTCAAGGAACAGGTCGATGAGATCGAGGAGATGCTCAAAGGCAATCTTGAGAAGGTGGTGCAGCACGGCAAGCGCGCCGATTCGATCGTCAAGAACATGCTGCTGCACTCGCGGCAGGGCTCCGGCGAGCACCGGCCGATTGACATCAATGCCGTGGTTGAGGAAAGCCTCAATCTCGCCTATCACGGTGCTCGCGCCGAGAAGCAGGGTTTCAATATAACTTTGCAGCGTTCCTTCGATCCGGCGGCGGGCGAAGTCGACCTGTTCCCGCAAGAGTTTACGCGCGTGCTACTCAATCTGATCTCAAACGGATTTTACGCGGCGACCAAGCGCAAGGCGGACGCCAATGGCGTCGACTACGAGCCGGTGCTCGCCGCTACTACCAAAAATCTCGGCGATAGAGTCGAAATCAGGATCCGCGACAACGGCACTGGAATCCCACCTGAAGTGAAAGAAAAGATGTTCAACCCCTTCTTTACGACGAAACCGGCCGGCGAGGGTACAGGGCTTGGCCTATCGCTGAGTTACGACATCATCGTCAAGCAACATAACGGGTCTATAGAGGTCCATACTAAGCCCGGCGAATTCACAGAATTCAGAATCGTGCTGCCGCGCACGGCTGCCGCCATGGCCAAATCAGGAGGACAAGCGTGAGTTTCCTTATTCTCGTGGTCGATGACGAACCCGACGTTGAAACGCTGTTCCGTCAGCATTTTCGCCGCGATCTGCGTGGCGGCAGGTTCGCGATGGAGTTTGCGCAATCGGCTGCCGCCGCGCTTAAGCGCATTACCGAAGCGCAGGACCAATCGCTCATACTCATCCTCTCCGACATCAACATGCCGGGAATGAGCGGGCTCGAGCTGCTGCCCAAGGCTAAGGCGATGCGGCCGGACGTCCCTATCATCATGATTACCGCCTATGGCGATGCCGAAACCAAGCGCAAAGCGCTGGAAAACGGCGCTGCGGCGCTGCTGACCAAGCCGATTGATTTCAGCGCGCTGCGCAGCGAAATCGACACGCGGGTTGGACGCGCCGCATGACCGCACGGATCCTGGTTGTCGACGATGAGCCGGACCTGGAGGCACTGATTCAGCAGAAGTTCCGACACCAGATTCGCGACGGCGCCGTCGCCTTCACCTATGCCCGCGATGGGGTCGAAGCCTTGAACATGCTGGAAGCGAACCAGGACGTCGACCTAATCGTCACCGACATCAATATGCCGCGGATGGATGGGCTGTCGCTATTACAGAAGCTGCAGGAGGCGGATGAAAAACTATCGACCATCATCGTCTCCGCCTACGGCGACATCACCAACATCCGTACGGCGATGAACCGCGGCGCCTTCGATTTCCTCACCAAGCCCATCGATTTTCTCGATTTCGAGACAACCATCGCCAAGACCCTCCGCCACGTCGAAGTGCTACGCGACGCGCGCCGCCGACAGGCCGAGGCTGAGCGCGCCCACGCGTCGCTGTCACGCTATTTCTCGCCCAATCTCGCCGAGCGGCTGGCGAGTGACGCCGACGGTATCGATCTTGCTGGCCAGCGCCGCGAGATCGCGACACTGTTTACCGATATTGCGAGTTTCACCACGCTGGTCGAAACGCTCGAGCCCGACGTACTCGGGCGTCTGCTCAACGACTATCTCACTGGCATGACCGATCTCGTCTTCGCCCACGACGGCACCGTGGCCAAGATCGTCGGCGATGCCCTGCATGTGCTTTTTGGCGCGCCCGGCGAACAGCCTGATCATGCGACGCGCGCCGTTGCTTCCGCCCTCGCGCTCGACGACTATGCACAATCGTTCCGTGCACGCTGGCAGAAAAATGGCATCACGCTGGGCGTTACCCGCATCGGTGTCCATACCGGCTCCGCAATCGTCGGCAATTTCGGCGGCGGTCGCTTCTTCGACTACACCGCCTATGGCGACACCATCAACATCGCCGCACGGCTAGAAGTCGCCAACAAGCAGCTCGGCACCCGCACTTGCGTCAGCGCGACCGTCGCGGCGAAAGCCAAGGATTTCCGCGGCCGGCCGGTCGGCGACCTTTTGCTGCGGGGGCGGTCGGATTCGCTTCGCGCTTTCGAGCCCTTGCCGCCAAAACAATACGACCTTCCGTCGACAAAAAGTTATCTCGAAGCATTCACCAAACTGGAGACGGGCGACCCAGGCGCAATCGCGGCCTTTGCTGGGCATGTCGGCAAATACGCCGATGATCAACTTGCCAGCTTTCACCTAAAACGCCTGTTGAATGGCGCAACCGGCACACAGATCGCCATGGAATAAATGCGAAGTAAAAGTGAATCGGCGTGAATCATTTAGCGGCCAACAGGCGCTCAAGCTCGGTATTGCCGCGACGCGACCTTTCTTTTTGCGCCGTCCATGCTGCCAGTACGTTGGCTGCTAATGGCACTTCGCGGAGAAACGAGCGCCGTCGCGGACGGTCGTTACCGGACCAACAACGGACAATCCCCGGTTTTGTGCGCGATCCGCTCCGCCGCTTTTGACCATAGCGGACATGGCTATTACAGCTGCGCAGCCTTCACTCGACGGCCTGCGCCGAAGCGGCGAGCCAGGATGGCATCGCCAGCCCTCTTGGTCATCGAATGCGACCACCTCAAGCAGCCCCGCTGTGTGGTCTGGCGCTCGGCGACACGCATGGGTGTTGAGTTTGGACCTAAGCAGGCCACGACCTAACCTGTTGCCCGCCGGCCACAGAAGCAAAAATTGGCTGCTTCGGCGCCGGAAAAGCCTCAACCGCGTTTGCCTAGATATTGTCCCGAGCCGCCAGACTCGTCAGCATGACGTTGCATAAGCGCCAAGGAATCAATAGGCGCAGGCACTTGGGGAGACGTCATGATCATTCGTCGGGTTCATGTGCTTTCGCTGGCCGGGGCAGGCGTCGGTCTTCTCGCCGTGGGTACGATGACTGCAAATGCCGGCGGTTTTGCGCTTCGCGAACAGAGTGCCTACGGACAGGGATCGTCGTATGCGGGCGTCGCCGCCGGTGGGTCGCTGTCATCGATGTTCTGGAATCCGGCCACGATGACCCAGGTGCCCGGACTTCAAAGCGAATCGGTTCTTAGCGCCGTAGTGCCCTACTCAGCGAACACGGCCACGGGCGGCGCGCTGGCCGCATTCGGCGGCACCGGTAACATTGCGAATTCGGCGCTGGTCCCCTCAAGCTATTATTCCTGGCAGGTCAACTCTCAGCTGTGGTTGGGACTGGCAATCAACGCGCCTTACGGGCTTACGGAAAGCTTTCCTGATTTTTGGGCTGGGCGAGACTATGGCGCCGGCGGTTCACATCTGGTCACTTACAACGCTACGCCCAGTATCGCTTATGCAATCAACAACTGGATCAGCGTCGGCGTTGGCGTGCAAATCCAATACGCCGACGCAACCCTCACCAAGGGCATCGGCGCGTTTCCGACAGCTCAGGCCGCCATCAGCGGAACCGGTTGGGGCTATGGTTTCACCGCGGGCCTGACGTTGACGCCGATGCCGGGCACCACGATTGGGCTGGGCTATCGTTCGGCGCTTGACCAAAAAATTGATGGGAGTTTGGTCGCTCCTGCTTTTGTGCCGGCCTCGACCGTCGGTTCAGTCACCACCACTCTCAACCTGCCTGACTCGGTCAGCCTCGGCGTTCGGCAGAAATTGTCGGCCGAATGGACGGTGATGGGGACGATCGAGTGGACCAACTGGAGCCGCATTGGAACCGCAGCCGTGTCGCAGCCAAGCGGAGCACCTGCTCTCATTGGCGGCGCCGTGGTGACCATCCCGTTCCAATATGACGACGGCTGGTTCTATTCGCTTGGCGCCGAATATCAATGGAACCCGCAACTCGCTCTGCGCGGCGGTATCGGCTATGAGAAATCGCCAATCACCGATCAGGTGCGCATTCCGGTGCTGGCGGATGACGACCGCTTCTGGTTGTCGGTCGGTGCATCTTATAAATACTCGGAAAAGATTTCGTTCGACTTTGCCTACTCACATATTTTTGTGAAAGACACGCCGATCAACGTGGTCGCCGGAAACCCCTCGTTCGTTCCCGGATTGCCATATGTTGGGACCGTCGACTCCCACATCGACATCATTTCGGTGGCGCTGAAATATCGCTGGGACGATCCGGCGGCGGCGCCCAAGGGCAAGCTGGTCACTAAATAAATTCGTCAGGCGGAATCGGCAACGGGCCGAGGTAGACGCCGGCAAAAGCTATCGTCGAATACCGCTTAAGAGTTGCGGAAGACGATGTCCATTACCGGCACAAGGCGGACAATCACGACGTAAGATTCACAAAGCGGTTCCGGCGAACGAAGCAGCACCACGCGGTGGCCACCTTAACGTCTTCGTTATGGGATCCGCGATTAAATTGACCGCTTGCCTAGGTTGAGAGTCCAATCTCTCCCCTTACGTTATATTTGGATATTTGGACTTTAGCCTGTTTTCAGTCGGAGCGCCGTAGTGGCACACACATCAGCGATATCATCGCAGGCGGTCATTGCATTAACGGCGATTGTTGGTGCCCTTCAGATCGCCAATATCGCACGCGCCGCTGAATTAACGGTATTGTCGCCACAGGCGATGAAGCCCGCACTAAAAGATCTAATCCCCCAGTTTGAACGCTCTTACGGGTATCACGTCACGGTTTCCTATGCGTCCACCTCCGTCCTGCTCAAGGAGATCGAGGATGGGAAGGTGGCTGATCTGGCGATCCTGTATCCTCAGCAAATCGAGCGGCTTAAGAATGACGGTGAGATTGTCGAGAACAGTATGACCCCGATCGCAACGCTCGCGTTTGGAGTAATCGTACGAAAAGGCGCCGCCAAACCTGACGTAAGCACCGTTCACGCACTGAAACAAACATTAATGAACGCAAAATCGATTGCTTTGGGTGACCCCAAAAACAGCGCAAGCGGAAATTATTTCGCCAATTTGATTGAACGCTTGCAGATTGGGGACGCTATAAAGCCAAAGATTAAAATCTTTTCGTCCGGCGCTGCTGCCATTGAAGCCGTCGCAAACGGCGAGGCTGATCTCGGAGTGTGGGTTATCAGTTCTGCCTATGAACCTGGCACAGAACTCGCTGGCACATTGCCCGCTCAGGCCAAGAAGCTAAATGCCTACGCGGCCGGAATTCTAACGAACAGCAATCAAATGCAAGCGGCAAAGGTTCTGCTCTCGTTTATTTCTTCACCAAACTCGTTGGCTGTCATGCATTCGAAAGGTTTCAATCCACCCTGACCCTGACAGTCGCGCGCGAGTGCTAAACATGGCCGGAAATATTCGTAGCCGTCATCCTTCTTTTAGCTTTTGTCGCAGCTTTCGAATTGGGTCGATAGTCGATACTACACCGCGGCCTTGATGGCCTTTACAGGCCGAGCTCTGACGATTTTTCGCGCCGGCTTTGCCTTAAATATCATTGGTTCCTTCGTGAACGGATTGACACCGCTTCGCTCCTTTGTTGCCGGCTTCTTGATAACAACGAATTTGGCAAACCCGGGCAATACGAACGCTCCTGATTTATTGAGCTCCCGATAGCCAATCGCGGCGAGCGCCTCGATCACTGCTTTGACATCCTTTCGCGCCATCTTGTGCGAATTCTGCGTCACAATCGTTTGAATCAGCTCGGACTTAGACATCAGCTTGGCCATATCTCGCCCCAAAAGTTCGAATCATACGGCGCCCACATTAGGCTAAAGCACGCGGCGGAGGGAACTCGGCGGGCCGACCCAATGGAGCAATTCGGGGGAAAAGTCATAACTTGATATAGTTTTACGACGCCTAGATGCGGCTGGCCGTGGCAAGTTCCGACAGCGAGCTCCATGCGAAGAGGTCTGCATCGTGGAATGTCACGGATCCGGATTTCGACGCCATTAATCACATGGATAAGACGCGGAGCAGGTCTTCATAGTCCAGGTCGTGGACAACCTACTTCAGACTTTAGGCAGATACGCAGTCGATTCGTTACATGCTTGCCTCGCGCGCGGCTAGCGTTCTTACAGCTGAACCTCGCTGTCCAGGCCATGCCCTGTCTTCGCCATAGTTTGGTACTGGGCTAGCGACAGTCACTGGTTCGAGGGGAATAATGAGATTATCAATCGCTTGGTTAGCGTCGGCCAAGTCTGACGCCAAGTACACCATGCGCGCCCGCTGCCCTCAATGCGGGCGTGAGCACATCACGGTTTTTCGTCTGCGTCATGTATCGGACAGCTTCTTCGTGCAGTTGGGATACTTCTTCCGCTATGCGAGGCACTTCGACCATTCGCGTTTGCGCTGGTGCCCCAACTCGGGGAAGCACCCGAATTGGAGAGCCTCTTAAGCGGCCCTACTAGCCGGAATGGCCTTTCTCGACATGTCCGAAGGCGCGCCGTATTGGCGGCTTTCTCCTTATTTTATCTTGCTCTTTATCCCCGCATGCGCAACGCATGGAGCGGTTTTTTTAGAGCGCCGGCGAACTAGCCCTGTGCCGCAAACTTCACGACGTTGCTCGCCCCGCCTCGCGCCGCATTGGGAGCATAGAGCCCGCGCCGCTCGGCGACGGGGCGCAAAGCTTGCGTCAAGCCGACAACTGTTTCGGCGGCGCCCAACACCAGGAAGCCGTCGGCGGGAATTTGCCGAGCGACGCGGCTGAGCACGTCGGCCTTGGTCTCCTGATCGAAATAAATCAGTACGTTGCGGCAGAACACGATGTCAAAGTTGCCGAGCGCGGAAAAATCGTTGAGCAAATTGAGCGGGCGGAATTGCACCATGGCCCGCAGCTCCGGCGAGATCTGCCATTGCTCGCCTACTTGCGAGAAGTGGTCGACCAGAAACCCAATCGGCAGGCCGCGTTGTACCTCGAACTGGCTGTAGACGCCGGACTTCGCCCGCTCGAGCACGTCACCGCACAGATCGGTGGCGACAATGTCGAAACGCCAACCCTCAAGCGCCCCGCGCAGACGCTTAAGCTCCATCGCCAGCGAATAAGGCTCCTGCCCGGTCGACGCCGCAGCGCACCAGATGCGCAAGCGCTTCTCGCGAGAGCGCGCCACCAGCAAAGCCGGCAACATGACGTCGCGGAAGTGCTCGAATGGCAACCTGTCGCGGAAGAAAAAAGTTTCGTTGGTGGTCATCGCTTCAACCACCGCGACGGTCAGCGCCGTCTCGCCGGAGCCCTGCAATTTTCTGATCAATTCATGCAAGCTCGCCATGCCTCGCTTGCGCGCGATCGGCAGCAGCCGGCTTTCGGCAAGGTATTGCTTTTCGGCGGAGAGTACGAGCCCCGAACGCTGCTTCAGAAGCTTGCGCAAGAAATCGAAGTCCTGCGGGGTCATGGCTCACCCCCGAATATGCGGGCAAGTTTGGGAGCGATGTCGTTGAGCGGCAGCACCGCCGAACAGAGGCCGAGATTGGCGACCTGCCCTGGCATACCCCAGACGACGCTTGATGCTTCGTCTTGCGCCAGGATGGTGCCGCCAGCCGCGGCCAGCGCCTGAGAACCGCGCGAGCCGTCGGCACCCATGCCGGTCAGCAACAGCCCCAGCGCCCAGGAGCCCCAGACCTGCGCGGCGGAAGAAAACAGCGGATCGACCGACGGTTTACAGAAATTGACCGGCTCGCTGTCGTCGATGACAATGACGGCGATGCCGTCGCGGCGGGCGACGCGCATGTGCTTGCCGCCCGGCGCAATATAAATGGTTCCGGCATTGACTTCCTCGCCGTCCACCGCCTCATGCGCGTCCCGTTTGCTCAGGCGAGCAAGATGTTCGGCGAGGATGGCGGTAAACATCGGCGGCATGTGCTGGGTGATCAGCACCGGAGCGCGCTCAAGCACGCCGTCAAGTTTCGACAGCAGTGCATTGAGGGCCTGCGGACCGCCAGTCGAGGCGCCGATCAGCAGCACGCGCGGCGGTACCGCTGGCATCGGACGAAGCCTGAAACTACTTGCCGTTGCATGCCTGCTGGCCGGCTCGGACAGCCCTTTGTCAGCGCGGGCTCCGCGTGCACCGAGCGTGCGTGTGAAACGCAAACGCTTGGCGCGCAGGCCGAGCTGGCGGACCTTCTCGATCAGTTCGCGGCGGAATGAGAGCGAGCCGGCAGTTTCGCCATTGGTCGACGACTTCGGAATATAGTCGGTGGCGCCGAGCGCAATAGCCCTCAGGCTGATCTCGGCATTGCGGCGGGTCAGCGTCGAGGCCATGATCACGACAAGGTCGCGCTTCTTCGCCAGAAGCAGCGGCAATGCGGTGAGGCCGTCGAGATCGGGCATTTCGATGTCGAGCAGCACGACGTCTGGATCGGCGCTAACGACCTGATCCACCGCCTCGCGCGCGTTGCGCAGCGAGGCGACCATTTCCAGATCCGGCTCGGCCGAGATCCAGCGCGCAAACAGGCCACGCACGACGACGGCGTCGTCGACGACCATAACACGGATGCGCCGCGCAATGGTTGCGGCGGGCGCCTGGGACGCGATGGCGACGTTCATCGGACTTGCCTGGATTTTCGCGAGCGCCAGCGCCTCAAATCAGCCCAACTTCCTGGAATTTTGCCTCGACGATTTCCTTGTCGAACGGCTTCATGATGTATTCGTTGGCGCCGGCATGCAGGGCGCGGGCAATGTGGGCGACATCGTTCTCGGTCGTGCAGAACACGACCTTCGGTGTGTCACCGCCAGGCAGACGGCGCAACATGCGTAGGAACTCGTAGCCGTCCATCTTTGGCATGTTCCAGTCGAGCAGGATCGCTTCCGGAAGCTGCCGCCTGCACGCATCGAGCGCTTGTTCCCCGTCCTCGGCCTCCACGATCTGGAATTCGAGACCCTCGAGAATGCGTCTGGCGACCTTGCGGATAACGCTTGAATCGTCAACGACCAAACAGGTTTTCATCGCTTAAGCCTCTTCATGTTGGCGCGGGCGCCGGGCCCGCGGCTTGGTGTGTCATGAGTCACTTCGTTCATGCCGCAATCGCCGTCGAGGCGATATCGAGAGCGCGATCGACATCGACAACCACAAGTAATTGCGCCTCGAGGCGGTGGACACCGGCCGAGACGGTGGCGAGTTTTGGATCGAGATTGAGCGGGTTCGGTTCGCATCCGGATCTGGGCAGCTTGAGTACCTCGCCGACGCCGTCGATCAGCAGGCCGTAGGATTCGCCCTGCGATTCGACGCCGATTGCCATGGTTTGAGCGTCGTCTTCGCGGGCGCCGAGGCCGAGCCGGCGGCGAAGATCGATCAGTGTAACGATGCGGCCGCGCAGGTTGAGTACGCCGGCGATTTCCGCGGCTGCGAGCGGCACCCTGGTGATGCGTTCCGGTGCAAAGACGTCCTGCACGCGCAGAATCGGCAGACCAAACAGCTGACCACCGATGGTGGCAGTGATGAATTCGTCCTCGTCGACTTTTTCAGTCATTCATGCTCACGCCGCATAGCCAACGTCGGCCTGCTCCTTTAGCGCCGCGATCAATCCTTGCCGATCGAACTTGGCGACGTAGTCGTAGAAACCGACGCGGCGGCCGCGTTCGACCGCCTCGGGCGAGGCCGTCGAACAGAGCGCAATCACCGGCAGTGCGGCCGTGCGCGGATCGGCGCGCAGGCTTTCGGCAAATTGGAAGCCGTCCATCTCGGGCATTTCGACATCGGTTATCGCGACATCGAAGGCGCGCCCGTCCTTGAGCAGGGCAAGCGCCTCAGCTGCGGCACCAACGGCTGTGACCTCATAGCCGGCGGCCTGCAGTACCGGCGTCAGCATGTTCCGGAAAAACGGTGAATCGTCGATCAGCAAAACCGTGCGCGCGGGGCTGCGAGCCGATTGCTCCTTGCGACGGAACCAATCCTCGAAAGCGAGCGGCAGAAAATGACCGACGTCGATGATCTCGGCGGCCTGCCCCTTGATGATAGCCGAGCCAAGCACGCCGGCATTCTCGCTGGCGACCTGTATTTCGAGGCGCTCCTCGACAATGTCGACAATTTCATCGACCACCAGGGCCATGGCGCGGCTGCCATCAGAAAACACCAACAGAGGCTGCGCGCCTTCGCCCTTGATACGGACCTCGTCGCTCAAGGTCACCAGCGGCATCAGTTGACCGCGGTATTGCACCATATGGCGGCCGTTTGATATTTCGACCTTGCGCGCGTCAATCTCCTCCAGTCGCGTGACCAGCGCGAGGGGAACTGCTTTGAGCTGCGTCGACCCGGCACGGAACAGGAGCAGCGAAGTCGCCTGCCCGTCCGCAACGGCAGACCTGGCCGCCGCGGCGTCCGCTGCCACCATTTGCGAAGTCACGGTGCTGCCGAGCGCACGCGCGATACCGTTAGGCTCGACGATCATGATCACCGAGCCGTCGCCCAGGATCGTATTGCCGGAAAACATGGCGATGTGGCGCAGCTTGCTCGACATCGGCTTTACCACGATTTCCTCGGTGTGCAGCACCGCGTCCACCACGATGCCGAAACTTTGGCTGCCGACCTGGATGACGACGATGAAGCCGTCATCCGCCTTGACCTCGCCGGCCGCTTCGATCTCCAAAAGCGCCGTGAGCCTGGCGAGCGGCAATAACTTGTCACGCAGACGCAACACCGTCGTGTCCTTGATGCGCTCGATGCGATGTTCGCTGCCGCCGCGCACGCGGGCGAGTTCGACCACTGATAACTGCGGAATGGCGAAGCGGTCGCCACCAGCCTCGACGATCAACGCGGCGACGATGGCCAATGTCAAAGGAATCTTCAAGGTAAAGCTCACGCCCTCTCCGGCGATCGACTTGACGTCGATGCTGCCACCGATTTGGTCGATGTTGGTGCGCACCACATCCATGCCGACGCCACGACCGGAGATACTGGTGATCTCGGCAGCGGTGGAAAATCCGGGAACGAAAATGAATTTGTGGATTTGTGACTCCGGAAGTTTCGCAGCATCGGCCTCGGAAACCAGCCCTTGCGCGATCGCCTTGGCCTTAATCCGGCTGGTGTCGAGGCCGCGTCCGTCGTCGGCGATCTGAATGATGATGTGGCCGCCCTCGTGATAAGCGGACAGGCGAATGCGGCCACGCTCCGGCTTGCCCGAGGCGCGACGCTCCTCAGTCCGCTCAAGGCCGTGGTCGGCGGAATTACGCACCATATGGGTGAGCGGATCCTTGATCAGGTCGAGCACCTGGCGGTCAAGCTCAGTTTCGGCACCCTGCATGTCGAGATCGATCTGCTTGCCGAGCTCGGCGCCGAGGTCGCGCACGATGCGCGGGAGTTTCTGCCAGGCGTTGCCGATCGGCTGCATCCGCGTCTTCATCACACCTTCCTGCAGCTCGGCGGTGACGTTGGACAGTCGCTGCAGCGGCCCCTTGAATTCCGAATCCTCGTGGCGGCGAACGATCTCCAGAAGCTGGTTACGCGTAAGCACCAGCTCCGAGACCATGGTCATCAATTGCTCGAGTGAATCGAGAGCGACGCGGATCGACTGATTGGCGATCCGGCTGCCTTCGTCATCGGCGGATTCGACCACGGGTTTGGCGGGCTTTGCTGCTGAGCGCTCAACGGCGGTCTGGCGAAACGCCCGTTCGAGGTCGTCAAGCGAATCCTCGCCGGGACGCAGCGGACGCTCCAGCACCTGCGTCACCAGCGTGCCGACGGTCTGCGTTTGCGCGGCGGCCCCGCCGATGCGATCGACCATGCGTTGGAGGTCGGCGATCAGCTCATCGTCGTTGCCGGCGGGCTCCCGCTGCTCGTGCTCCAGCGTCTCGAGAATGGACTTGATGCGGTCGATGGTGGCGAGCACCAGCGTCACCGCTTCCCCGGTCACCGCCAAGCCGTCGCGGAACTTGCCCATCAGCGTCTCGGCGGCATGCGCCAGCGCTTCCAGCCGCGGCAGACCTAGAAATCCGCAGGTGCCCTTGATGGTGTGGACGAGACGGAAAATGTTGTGGAGGATCTTGGCGTTGTTGGGGTCCTGCTCAAAGCGGACGAGTTCGACGTCGACCACGTCGAGACTCTCATGGGTCTCGGTCAGGAACTCCCGCAGCAGGTCGTCCATCGAATAACGCCTTCATCGACAGGCTTTGGGCCTGCTCGCTCATCCCGTCCGGACGGCAGCGAGTTTGTCGGCGAAGCGTTTAATTTTGGTTGCGGATTTGCTTTCGCCGCGCGGCGCGATTAACGCTTTGTTAAGCGCGGAGAAGCAGCGCCTAGCGCGTGGCGACGACGACGGTCGTGCCGTCCATTTCCATGCCGACCGCGAGGTTGCAGGATGCCGCCAGCAAGGCCGTATAGAACGGCTGGATGCGATGGGCGTCGAGCGCCTCGATACCGCCTTCGCCGGTCAGCAGCGGCGGGATCGCCGCCGGTATCTTCGCATTGGCGCCCGATGCGCTGACCTTGAAACCCAACGCGTCCCCTTCCCCGACGGGATCGACCGTGAGGCTGCCGCCGCGCGGGATCGATTGCCCGGCGATCAGCAGCATGTTGAGCAGCAACTTGACCCGGTTCTTGGCCAGAAGCACCCGGGGCAGATTCCAGACCAGCTTGGTCTTGTCGTCCTCCAGAAATCCGCGCGCGATCGTCTGCGCGTCCCCGAGATCGATCTGGGCGCCGGCGGAGCCGGCGGCACCGAAGGCGATGCGGCAGAATTGCAGCTTCGCGGAGGCCGTGGCCGAACTCTTCTTGATCAACTCCAGAGCAAAATTTTTGGTCTCCTCGTCCTTCTCCTCGGCCAGCACTTCCAGGCCGTTGACGATTGCGCCCACCGGGCTGATCAGGTCGTGGCAAACGCGTGAGCACAGGAGTGCGGCGAGATCGAGGGGATTAATGGCGGGGCCTGACATGGACGGGTCTCCGTTGGGCGTGCGATGTTTACTCGGACGGCGAATCGCCGGACAGGCCAGCGTTGCGGCGTGATACACCGCAGCATCACCACCGCCAAGGACCGGAGCGGGTCGATGGAGAACCGCAACTCGTGACACGTGGCTTCGAAGTCAGCCCGCAGCGCGCGCAGGAGCTTATCGACGAATTGACCCACATCGTCGCGCGCGCCGCCGCGGAGACGCTGGCAATACCGTTTTCATCGGTTTCCCAGCGCATCAAAACCGATCTCACGCCGGTCACCGCCGCCGACGAGGCCTCGGAAGCCGTCATCCTCGAGGGGGTGTCGCGCCTGCTGCCGGGCATTCCCGTGATCGCCGAGGAAAGCGTTGGCCGCAATCCGCCGGCGTCGGTCGAACCGAGTTTCGTGATCGTTGACCCACTGGACGGTACCAAGGAATTTCTAGCCGGACGCGATGAATTCACGGTCAATGTCGGCATCGTCACGCGCGGGGTTCCAATTGCCGGCATCATCGCGGCGCCGGCGCAAGGCCTGCTGTGGCGAGGCGTCGCCGGGGGCAAGGCCGAAAGACTCAGTCTGCGGTTCGCCTCCGGTCGGGCCGAGGCCCATGGCGGCACCTTCGTGCACACGCGCCCGGCCCCGGGCCGCGTCACCATCGCGACTTCGCGCAGTCATCTCGACGAACAGACCGAGGATTTCCTGGCGCGGATGCCGGTTGGCAAGCGTTATCTGTGCGGCTCCTCGATCAAATTCTGCCAGCTTGCGCAGGGCGACGCCGACATTTATCCGCGGCTGTCGCCGACGCGCGAATGGGATATTGCCGCCGGCTTCGCCATTCTCCTGGCCGCCGGCGGGGCAGTGACCGCGCCGGACGGTGGTGAACTTCGGTTTGGGCGTGTGAGCGGGCGCTTTCTCATCCCCGGCTTCATTGCCTGGGGCGATCCGGCGTTCGCCGCTGCTGCAAAGCGCTGACCTTCAGCGCGCCACTGTGCGCGACAACGCCGGCCATTTGCGCGTCGCGCGCGCAATGAACCGGCCCGGATCGGCCAGGAATTCCGTGCGTGCCGGCTCGCTGTAAAAGAGATAGAGCCGTTCGCCGACAACCGCCCAAATCAGCGGATGGCCGGGCACCGAGGCATCGCTCGCGATCGCGACCGGATCGTAGCCGCCGAATTGCGGCGTGTAGACCTCCGGATGCTCGGCGAAGGCTGCGCGATTGCCGACGTTGCGAAAGCGCCAGACGGCGCCGCCGGCGGCCAATTCCAACTGCGCCCGCCCGGCCTTGGGCATCCCGTCGGTGAAATAGGCGACCGGGTCGTAGCCGCTGATTGCGAGCCCCGTGTGCTCGTTGATGACCAAAGGCGGCGCCGCGCCTGCCGCAGGCGACGAAACGGGTGCCAGAATACCGGCCAGCAAGGCCAAACCGGCGGCGAACACACGGTTAGGCCCCAATTGCCGCGACTTCCCTGGTTGCCGTGGTGCCGTCATAGTCCTTGCCGACATATGAAGCGATTCGGGACTGCTTACCCGCCAGAATATGGCCTGCGGCGTGAGCAACAGGTTAAGCGGGCTTATCGTCTCAAAGGAGCAATCGATGCGCGCAATCCTGCGCCTTGCTGCACTCACCCTGTGCCTTGCCGCGTTTAGCGCCGATTTGGCCTCAGCACAGACGCCGCCTCCTCCGCCCCCACAGCAACAGCCTGGGCCACCGCCTCCACTCCCCCAGCGCAAGGACACCTTTGGGCCCGACGAAATTGTCCGTGAAGGGCACCGTTTTTTCGGCACGGTGTCACGCGGCCTGGCGCAGGTCGTCGAAGCGGCCTTCAGTAAATGGGGTGAGCCCAATGGCTACGTCCTCGGCCAGGAAGGCAGCGGCGCATTTGTCGTCGGGCTGCGCTACGGCGACGGCAAGCTGTTCACCCGCAATGCGGGCGATCGGCGCGTGTTCTGGGAGGGCCCCTCGGTCGGCTTCGACACCGGCGGCGAAGGCGCGCGCACCATGATGTTGATTTACAGCCTGCCGGCGACGGACGCGATCTATCAGCGTTTTGCCGGCATCGACGGCTCGGCCTATTTCATCGGCGGCTTCGGCATGACCGCGCTGACGGCCAACAATATCGTGGTGGTGCCGATCCGCTCCGGGGTCGGTCTGCGGCTCGGCGCCAATATCGGCTACCTCAAGTTCACGCCGAAGGCGACCTGGAACCCGTTTTAACGGGTCGCGATTTACACTCAATACCAAGGCCCGGACGGCCTGCCGGGGCGCAGCCGCCGGGTTTAGGTTAATCTCGGCTTAGGGTGGCAGCGCGTGGCCTCGCGTGCCATGGTTTCCCGGGGTTTAAACGGGAGAGGCGCATTGGAGGCGTCGTTTCATGGTTGAACCGATCATGTATTTCGGGATCGGGTTCCTGGTGGCAGCCCTGATCGGGCTTGTTGTTATTCCACTGGTACACGGCCGCGCGGTGCGGCTCACTATGCGGCGCCTCGAGGCCGCAACGCCCCTCTCAATGGCAGAAATTCAGGCCGACAAGGACCAGCTGCGCGCGGAATTTGCGATGTCGACGCGGCGCCTGGAGATGAGCGTCGACCAGCTCAAGACCAAATCGACCGGCCAGCTCGCCGAACTGGGCAAGAAGGGCGACGCCATCAACCGGCTCAAAATCGAGCTGGGCGAAAAGACCGCTACCATTTTCGCTCTGGAAGCGCGCGACAAGGCGCTGCGCGACCAGCTGCGCGCAACCGAAGAGGAATTTACAATCAAGACCGGCGCCGTGCAGGACGCCGAGCGCGCGCTCACCGCCAAGCAGGAGGAACTCGCCAAGCTGATGGGCGAGCTCGATGAGCGTTCGTCGATTGCCGAGGCGCGGAAAGTCGAACTCGTGGCGCTGAAGACGCAAGTCGACGCGCTCAAGGAGCGGCTCACCGAGGCCGGCGATGAGGTCAAAGCCGTTGAGGACCGTCGCGATGCCGAACGCCTTGAACTCAAGGCCGCGACGCAGGAACTCACCGCCGAGCGCGGCAAGGTGGAAAACCTCGGGCGGCGCGTCTCCGAACTCGAACAGCAACTGGTGGCGCAGACCACCGAAGCGGAAATCCTCGGCCGTCGCGCCATGGATCTGGAAAACCGCCTTACCGACCAGTCGAAGCTGCTGACGCAGAACGAAACAGAGATGCGTCATCTGCTTGCTGATATCGAGACGGCACGCAAGACCGAAACCGATCTGCGCGCTGCCATCGCCGAACTCGGTGGCCGCGCCAACATCACGGCCGAAGCACTCAAGGCGGAGCGGACACAATTGCAGACCGAACTCAAGCAGGCCAATGACGAGCGCGAAAGGCTTGCGCGTGAGATCGCCACGCACAAGCGCGAGACGGAGGAGTCCTGGGCCTCGGAGCGGGTGGAGAACGCGCTGCTGCGTGAGCGCATCAACGACGTCGCCGCCGAAGTGGCGCGGCTTGCTTCCGCGCTCGAAGGTCCTAACTCGCCGATCGATGCCATTCTCGCCACGGAAATCGCGAACGATCAGGCAAGCAACGGCACGCCGGCCGGGCACGACGAAGCCTCGTTCAGCGAGGCCAGTGGCCCCGGCAGCGGCAACCTTGCCGACCGCATCCGTGCGCTGCAAAGCCACGCATCGCGGGTGCCGAGCGGCGACGAGCCGACGCGGAATTGATTTTGGCAATCGATATTTTCCGCTTTTCGGGATCGCGCAACGGCTTCGCTTGACTCGCCTTCCCCGCGCTCCTTATATCGCCCGGCCGCAACGGCCGGGCGCTTAGCTCAGCGGGAGAGCGTTCCCTTCACACGGGAGAGGTCGTAGGTTCAATCCCTACAGCGCCCACCATTAAATGCGCTGTTTTCAGTGATTTTTCCCACGTATCCAGCACCTCTCGGCAATTCAAAACAAAACTACGCGCGAAGACGGCGGTTAGACTCGTGGAAAATCCGTGGCTCCAGCGCTTCCCGCCGGGGGTCCTCATCGTCAAACCATCAAGCGATCACGGATAGAAGTTACGCTGAGCGCGGATTTGCCCGGCCACGAAGTCCTTGTCGCCAAAGACGCCGAAGCCTGCACCGGCGAGGCCGCCGAAGGCCCCTTCCAGCTTGTTGTACATAATTTCGACGCTCAGATCGAGGTTGGGAACCGGCGTCCAAACAGTCTTGGAGCCGATCTGCCAGTACGACCAGTCAGCATTCGCGGTCGCCGCCGGACCGGCAGCGATACCAGAAGCAAGCGCGAGGAAAGTGCTGGCATTCTGGCTGTAGTTGAGCTGACCGTAAGCGCCGTAGAGCGAGGTCTTCCAGGCCGGCACCCACCAGTGCTCGAAGCCGGCCGTGACGCTCCAACCCGTGGTCAGGTCGTAGCCGGTACCAGCGGCATTGACGACGCCGTCAAAGACCGGCCCGATTGCCGAGTTCGTGACCACCGGCAAGCCGCTCTGCAACAGCTCGGCGCCGAGGCCACCGGCGCCCAGGCTGGAGCCGATGTAGTTCGTAGCGCCCTCGCCGTAGGCGATCTGAGCGATGACGTAATCGTTCTTGCCGATCATCGGCAGCAGGAACTTAACGCCGCCGCCGACCGCCCAGCCGGTATCCGATGCGCTCGGACCCGTACCAGCGGCACTAAAGCCGTAGACGTCGTGGATGGCGCCCATGATCTGCGCGCTGCCCCACGCCTGATCGACGTGCAGGTTGCCGACCACGTCCGGCCAACGACGGCCGCCGTAGGCGGTAGCACCACCGCCGAGAAGCACTCCGGTGAGCGCCGAACGACGCGAGGTCGGATCTTCGGCCGCGATCGAGGCCGAGAACCCGTTGCCGAACTGCGCCGTGTAGCCGAAGACCTGTTCACCGGTGTTGATGGCCTGGTTCGAACCCCAGAAGTTGGTCTGGTTCGAATAAGGCTGCAGATCGAAGTCGAAGAACGACGCCGTCTTGCCCCAGGTGAACCCGGCAAACTGGATGAACATCGCCGGCGCGAATACGCCCGGAGTGGCGTAGGGGCCACCGCCAACCACGTTATCGTTGGTCGCCGTTGGGAAGATCATCAGGTAACCGCGCAGCGTGCCGTATTCCGTCTGCGAGCGCACGTCGGCGGTAAGACCGCCTCGCGAGCGTTCGGTGTAACGGTCACGACCGGGGTTGTCGAAGTTATAGACGCGGACCGGGTTGAAAGAGCCGCCCGCCTGGACGTCCCACTCGGCACGGACATAGCCGCCGATCTTGATGCACGTATCGGTGCCCGGGATGTAGTAGTACCCCGCGCCATACAGACTGCAAATCTTCACGTACTCGACCGGCTTAGCCTTGACGGGAAGATCGGCTGCCTGCGCCCCCGCCACTGCAACGAGACCCGCTGCCGAACCAAGGAGAAGGCTTTTCAATATCGTCATCTTGAACCCCTAAACATGGAACTGGGCTTGCCGCTAGGTGCAATCCGTCAACCCGGACGCGAAACGCAAGCAGACTAGCCGATGACCTCGGCTACCCAAAGGATCTCGGGCCGCTTTTTCCCCGAGTGTTGCGCAAAAACACGCAAATGAGAGCGCCAGAATCGGCGCCGGCCAGACTTAAGGTCCGTCCGGGCCGCGATCATTAAAATTTCCAACCGACGCCCGCCTTGCCCGCGGCATACCGAACGTCGCCCTGCCCCGCCGCCTTTACCGCCGGGTCCGAGGCGCATCCGCAAAGCACGACGGCAATGGCTGCAAGCAGTAAAAATATCCTCATAAATCAAGCCTCTTGGCGGCGTTGGCGTTTACGCCGTTTTTATTGCCCTTAAAACCGGATGCGAATTTTCACCTTCCAATTACCCGGACCAATCTACCGTCTTTTCGTTCGGGAATAAGTCTGAGCCCCGGATATATCAGGGAGGCCCCGGCGAAAAGCCGGGGCTTCTTTTTGCCGCGACGCAGCGAGCCGGAAGTACCGATCTTCTTTGCCGCGCGATCGCCAGTCAATGAGCGACAGCGGGATTAAATCGCTGCCGCCGCCGCTGAAGCAAAATAATGACGCCGAGCAGCAACAACGCCGGCAACGCGAACAAATAGCGGCTCGGCCGGTGCGCCGGCACCAGCACCGAGGTGATTTCATCACCCGCCGTCAGGCCATACTTGGCGGCTTCACTGCCGAAGCTGACCAGTTTAACGATGACCTTGTCACCAACGGTCGACAGCGACAGCCCGTCGGCTTGCAAGCGGTCCGCCCCGGTCTTGCCGGGCTTCATGGTCAGCCGCACGAGCTTTTCGACATCCTCGCCCGCGCGCGACTGGCTTTGCACACGGAAGCGCAGGGTCAAACCCTGCGGCACGGTGTCGGCGACACTGATGATGTCTTTCGCCGGTTGGTCGATGAATGGCGCCTGCAGCTTGTCAAGCCAGAAACCCGGCCTGAACAACGTAAAGCAGATCAACAGCAGCGCGATGGTTTCGTACCAACGGTTGCGCGTCAGCAGCCAATCCTGGGTCGCAGCGACAAAGCAACCCATGGCGATGATCGCGCAACCTATAACGACCAGGAAATGGCCGACGCCGCCGATATCGATCAGCAGCAGTTCGGAGTTGAAGATGAAGATGAACGGCAGCAGCCCGGTACGGATCTCGTACCAGAATCCCTGCAGTCCGGTTTTTATCGGATCGGCGCCGGATATCGCAGCGGCGGCATAGGCGGCCAGGCCGGCCGGCGGGTGGACGTCCGCCATTAATCCGAAATAAAAGACAAACAGGTGCACAGCCACGAGGGGCACTGCCAGATCGTTTTGCTGCGCGACTTCGACGAGGACCGGCGCCATCAGCGATGCCACCACGATATAGTTCGCAGTCGTTGGCATGCCGATGCCGAGAATGAGACAAACCAGCGCGGTCAGCGCCAGCATGATCATCAGGTTGCCGCCGGACGCCGTTTCGACAATTTCAGTCATGACGAGACCGATACCGGTCAGTGAAACCGTCCCAACGATGATACCGGCCGCGGCCGTTGCGATACCTACCGAGGTCATGTTGCGCGCAGCCGCTTGCAGCGCGGATATGAGATCGTCGAATCCCTCGTTCAGACGCTGCCTGAACACATGCTCCCCGCGGAATGCCGAAACGAGAGGGCGCTGCGTGACCATGATGAAGATCAGAAAGACCGTGCCCCAGAATGCCGACAGTCCAGGTGATAGTTCCTCCACCATCAGGCACCAGATGAGGACGACGACCGGCAGGAGAAAGTGCAGGCCGGTGCGCGCGGTGGCGAAGAAATCCGGCACCCTGACGATCGCCTTGGAAACGTCGTCAAGCGCAAGGTCGGGATGTTTGGCCTTGTAACGAATGAGCCCGACATAGGCCGCCAGCAAAGCGACGCCGAGCACCCAGGTCGCGGCCTGACCGAATACAAACTTGGTCCAGCCGATGCCGTAATAGACGAGCCCACTCAGGATGATGATGCCGCAAATCGTCATCAGCGCGCGCAAGGCGGTGTGACGCATAGGCGCCGTTGACGAGCGCGGCAATCCACGCAGACCAAGCTTCGCCGCCTCAATATCCACGATATAAAACAACGCGCCGTAGGTGAGGAACGCCGGCAGAAAGGCATGTTTGACGACGTCGGCGTAAGTGATGCCGACATATTCAGCGATGAGAAATGCTGCCGCGCCCATCACCGGCGGCATCAATTGCCCGTTCACGCCGGCAGCCGCTTCGATCGCGCCCGCCTTCACCGCCGAATAGCCGACACGCTTCATCAGCGGAATGGTGAAGGTGCCGGTCATCACCGTATTGGCGATGGACGACCCGGAGATCATGCCGGTCATGCCGGAGGCGACAACGCCTGCTTTGGCCGGCCCGCCGCGGAATGTGCCGAGCATGGCAAAGGCAATCTGGATGAAATAATTTCCGGCGCCTGCTTTCTCCAGCAACGCACCGAACAGCACAAAGAAAAACACCACGTTGGTCGAGACGCCCAGCGCCACCCCGAAAATTCCTTCCGAAGTCAGCCACATCTGCGAGGCAACGCGCGAGAGCGACGCCCCCTTATGCCCCATCATGCCGGGCAACCAGGGGCCGGCGAAAATATAGACGAGCATAAGCGTGGCAATGATCGCGAGCGCCGGTCCAACGGCTCGCCGTGCCGCCTCAAGCAGGAGAATTACGCCGATCACTGAGACGACGGTGTCGGCAGTCGTGGGCAAGCCCGGCCGCAGCGAAATCTCATTGTAGAACACCAGCAGGTACATCGCGGCGCCGAGGCCGAGAGCGGCAAGAATCCAGTCGGTAAGCGGAATCCATTTGCGCGGCGAAGATTTCAGCGCCGGAAAAGTGGCAAAGGCCAGCAGGAACGCAAACGACAGGTGGACGACGCGCGCCTGCCCGTCATTCACCACGCCAAAATTCAGCTTGTAGGGGAGTGGGGACGCGTACCAGAGCTGAAACAGCGACCAGCCAAGCGAGATAACGAAAATGTATATCTTGGCAAATCCGATCGGCTTCCGGCCGCCGGTGTCGGCTTCCGCCACCAAGGTTTCCAACGCTTCGCGCGTCGGCGCCGCTTGGATGTTCTCCTTCATCGCGTTCCCCCACTCGAGCGCGTTCCGCCTGAATCAAAAAGGGGCGGCTTGCCGCCGCCCCTCAAAGACCTACATCCAGCCTTTTTCTTTGTAGTACTTGATTGCGCCAGGATGCAGCGGCGCCGACAGCCCGTTCTTGATCATCGCCTTGGGGTCGAGATTGGCGAAGGCGGGGTGCAATTTCTTGAACTCGTCAAAATTGTCGAACGTGGCCTTGACGAGATTGTAGACGACATCATCCGAAACCTTCGACGAGGTCACGACGGTCGCGAGCACGCCATAGGTTTCCGTCGGGTTCGGATTGTTCGCGTACATGCCGCCGGGAATTTCCGCCTTGGCGTAGTACGGATGTTCCTTGACCAGCGCATCGATGGCGGGGCCGGTGAGCGAGATGAGCTTGGCGCCGCAGGCCGTGGTGGGGTCCTGGATGGCGGCCGACGGGTGGCCGACGCCATAATAGAAGCCGTCGATCTTGTTGTCGCAGAGCGCGGTGCCCTGCTCGTCGGCCTTGAGCTGGGCGGCGAGCGAGAAGCTCGCGTCGCTCCACCCCATTTGCTTCAAAAGCTCTTCCATCGACGCAAGCGTTCCCGAGCCGGGATTGCCGATATTGAAGCGCTTGCCCTTGAAGTCCTCGAACTTGGTCACGCCCGAATCCTTGCGCGCCAGCACCGTGAACGGCTCCGGATGCACCGAGTAAACCGCGCGCAAGTCCGGGTCGGCCTTATCCTTGAACGAGCCCGCGCCCTTGAAAGCGTTAAATTGGATGTCGGATTGCGCCAGGCCGAAGTCGAGCTCGCCGCTCTTGATGGCGTTGACGTTGAACACCGAGCCGCCGGTCGACTCGACCGAACAGCGCAGGCCGGTTTTGGCCCGGTCCTTGTTCATCAGGCGGCAAACCGCGCCGCCAACCGCGTAGTAGACGCCGGTGACGCCGCCGGTGCCGATAGTGACGAACTTCTGCTGCGCCACGGCGGGCGCCGTCAACGTCGTCAGCGTCAATAGAGCTGCCGTTAGGATGCCAATTTTACCTGCCAGCTGTTTCATGGTGCATTCTCCTCTGGTTTCTTATGGTCGTTTGAACCTACGTAAACCGTCCGCGGAGCGGAGTTGCGCCGCATCGCGGCCGCTGACGCCACCCGATTTCTAAACTCATCTCGCCGCCGTTGCGGCGTCGATTGCATCTCCCAGCCTTTCGACAATCTGATCTATTGCATCGCCGTCGACGATGAATGGCGGCGCCAGCAGCACATGATCGCCACGTGCGCCATCCGCCGTTCCGCCCATCGGGTATACCATCAGGCCGCGTGCCATGGCCTCGCTTTTGATCCGCGCATTCAACTTGCGCTGCGGGTCGAACGGCTCCTTGGTGCCGCGATCAGCGACGATCTCGACGCCTTGGAAAAGCCCGCGGCCGCGCACGTCGCCAACGAAAGGATGGTTGCCAAAGCGGTCCTGCAGGCGCCGCGACAAATACGCGCCCTGCCGCCGCACATTGGCGAGCAGGTCATCGCGGCGAATGACCTTCTGCACGGCCAGCGCCGCCACGCAGGCAAGCGGATGGCCGGTATAGGTGTGACTGTGCTGGAAGGCGCCGGTGCCTTCGGCGATCGTCTTGAAGATCTTGTCACTCATGAGCATGGCGCCGATCGGCATGTAACCGCCGCCAAGCCCTTTGGCGATTGCCATGATGTCCGGGCTGACGCCGTCTTGCTCGCAGGCGTGCAGCGTTCCAGTGCGGCCCATGCCGCACATCACTTCATCGAGGATGAGCAGAATGCCGTGCCGGTCGCAGATTTCGCGCACGCGCTTGAAATAGCCGGGCACCGCCGGCACCGCGCCGAGGGTCGCGCCGACGACGGTCTCGGCGATGAAGGCGATCACATTCGCGCCGCCGAGCTCGTTGACTTTGGCCTGAAGCTCCTGCGCCAGCCGCACGCCGTAGCCTTCCGCGGTCTCATCGGCGTGGCGCTCGCGATATTCATAGACCGACGAAACGTGATGCGTCTCGATGAGCAGCGGAGCGAAAGAACGGCGTTGCCGTTCGCGGCCGCCGATCGCCAGCGCGCCGAGGGTGATGCCGTGATAACTCTGCCGGCGGGCGATAAGGTACTTGCGTTGCGGCTCGCCGCGCTCGACGAAATATTGCCGCGCGAGCTTGAGCGCCGCTTCGATCGCTTCCGAGCCGCCGCTAACGTAAAAAACGTGGCCGATGCCTTGCGGCGCATGGGCGATGAGTTCGTCGGCGAGATCTTCGGCAGCCTGCGAGGTGAAAAAGCTGGTGTGCGCATATTCGAGCTTATCGAGCTGCGCGCGCATGGCGGCGAGAATATCGGGATGCGAGTGGCCGAGGCAGGATACCGCCGCGCCACCGGAGGCATCGATGTATTCCTTGCCGGACTGGTCCCGGATGTAAATTCCCTCACCCGACGCAGCCACCGGATAGTCGTGCCCAATCGCGCGATGCAACACGTGGGTCATTTACGTCGGCGCCCTTTCGCGTGCGGCACTATGTAAGTGCCGAAGGTTGCCAGCTGCCGCTCGCTCTCGTCCAGCGCGGCCAGTGTCTCGCGGCCGCGGCGTGCCGCCACCAGCGCTGCCAGACACTCGACCGCGGCGAACGCCGGCGCCATGGTGTGAAAGAACGATGGTGTTTCGGTGCGCACGAGTATTGCTTCGTCGGCGAACGAAACAAGCGGCGATATTTCGCTGTCGGTCAGGGCGACGACGCGCGCGCCGCGGTCCTTGGCGAATTCGGCGGCGTCGATCGTGTGGCGGACATAGCGATTGACCGAGATCGCCAGCAGCACATCGCCCTTGCCGATCGCGCGCAGTGTATCGACGCCACTGCCTCCCGAACCGTCCACGAGTACGGAGTTGGAGCCAAACAGCGACCGCACATAATGGAAGATATAAGCGACGGAAAAACTCGAACGCTGCCCAAGGCAAAAGACGCGATTTGCGGAGGCAATCATGTCGGCGGCAGCGGTAAATCGCTCGATCGCGTCCGGCAAGGAGAGGTTGTGCAAATGCTGGCTGAGCGAAGCAAATATGTCCTGCACCAGCGCCTGATCGCCTTCACTGTCGCGGCGGACCAGAAGCTCTTCGGCGCGGCCGCGATAGCTTTCCGGCCGTTCCCGCACGGCGTCGGCAAAAAGCTTGCGAATCCCGTTGTAACCGCCCAGGCCGAGGCGCTGGGCGAGCCGCGTCAGCGTCGCCGGGGCGATGCCGGCGCGGCGCGCCTGTTCACGCAGCGACAAGAGCGCGACATCGGCCGGATGATCGATGACCCAGCGCGCGGCTTCCTTCAGCTGCGGCGGCAAGTCGGCAAATCCCGCTTTCAACCGCGAATTGAAGGAGGAAAGCCTGGTCATCGGGGGATACTAGTTCAGTCCAGGCGCCGCGTGCAACGTTTGTTTCACTACTTGCATGTCAATTGGATTGTTTCATCGGCCTCGTGGACGCTTGCCTGTCTCTGTTCAGGGCGGGCCGCACCGCCGACACCGCAACATCAAAGGCCGATTTGCGGCCTCACGGGTGCAGGGCCGGCTCCCGCGACAGATTTTTCGCCGCCAATTCGTCGAGATAATCCTGCCAATAGGCCGCGTGCTTGCGGCCTAGATCGAGAAGATAGTCCCAACCGAATATCCCGGTCGAATGCAGGTCGTCGAAAACCAGCCGCACCGCATAATTGCCGACCGGAAGCACCTCAATGATGCCGACGTTACGCTTGCCGGGGACGGTCTTGCGCTCTTCCGCCGAATGTCCCTGCACTTCCGCACTCGGACTTTTTACGCGCAAATACTCGGCTGACAGGTCGAAATGTTCGCCGCCGGCGAACGTCACCGTCAACGTCTTACGGTCCTTGTGCAGGCGTAATTCAGTAGGCCAAACCTGGGTGGCGACGCTCATGAGGCCTTATAGCAGCGCGGATGGACCGATCACAAACCCGAGGTGTCATGCGGCGCGTGCCCGCGTCCGGAATTTCTTGATCATGCCAGGCACTTCCGCCACCGGCCGCGGCGGACTGAACAGATAGCCCTGCACCTGCGTACACCCTTCGACGCGCAGGATGTCCAGTTGTTCCTTTGTCTCAACTCCCTCGGCGGTCGTGATCATGCCGAGACTGCGACCGAGCCGGGTTACCGCGCGGATAATGGCGACGCAGTCGTTTTCCTTGCCGAGCTCGCGGATGAACGAGCGGTCGATCTTGATCTTGTCGAAGGGGAAGCTGCGCAGATAGCTGAGCGAGGAATAGCCGGTGCCGAAATCGTCCATTGAAATGCGCACGCCGAGCTCGCGGATCTGATGCAAGACGTCGAGCACCGCGCGATTGTCCTGCAACAGCACGGTCTCCGTGATCTCCAGTTCAAGGCGCGCGGCCGCCAGGCCCGACGCCGACAGCGCATTGACCACCGACAGAGCGAGCGTCGGATGACGGAATTGTACCGCGGACAGGTTGACGGCGATGGTGAGCTTGCCCGGCCAGGTGACCGCATCCTTGCACGCCTGCTTGAGCACCCATTCGCCGATTGGCACGATCAGGCCGATTTCCTCTGCCACCGGAATGAAATCGTCGGGACCGATGAGGCCGCGTTCCGGATGGTTCCAGCGCACCAGCGCTTCAAATCCACTGATTTTATCGCTCGCGAGGTCGATCAGCGGCTGGTAATAGAGCTCGAATTCGCCTGCCGATAGCGCCTTGCGCAGATCGAGCTCGAGGCTGCGCCGCGCCTGCATCTGCGCGTCCATTTCGGGTTGGAAGAAGTGATAAGTCCCCCGCCCTTCTCCCTTGGCGCGGTAAAGCGCCATATCGGCATTACGCAGAAGCTGATCGGGCTCGGTGCCGTCGGCCGGCGCGATGGCGATGCCGAGGCTGGTACCGATCACGACCTGATGGCCGAGGACATCAAAGGGTGTTGAGATCGATTCGATGATGCGAACGGCAAGCTCGGTGGCATCGGTCGGCCGACCGCCTACTTGAATGATCGCAAACTCGTCGCCGCCAAGGCGGGCGACGGTATCGGAGCCACGGATTGACATCTGCAATCGCCTGGTGACGGCGCATAGAAGCGCGTCACCCACCGGGTGCCCAAGCGAATCGTTGACGCTCTTAAACCGATCGAGATCTATGAAAAGAACCGCCAATTCCTCGCCACGCTTGAGCGCCTGTTCCATCTTCTCGCGAAACAGCAACCGGTTCGGTAGATTGGTCAGCGCATCATGCCGAGCCATGTGCATGATCTTCGCTTCGGCCTTTTGCCGTTCAGTCACGTCTTCATAAGTTGCGACCCAGCCGCCGTCCGACGTCGTATTGTAAGTGCAGGCGACGACTTGCCCCGATCTCAGCTCATAAAAGTGCGAACCCTTGGCACTCCGGTGAAGCGAGTCGGTAAGGTCTCGGAGCAGTTCCTCTACCGTTCGTCCTCCGTGGCATTGCGTCGCCACCTTCAATTCGAGAATTTCTTGGAATGTGGAGCCCGGTTGGATCTTGTTCCGCGGCAACCCGAAAATCTCAAAGAAGCGCCGGTTGACGACTTCGAGCCGATGCTGGGCGTCGAACAGGCACAACCCCTGCGACATGTTGTCGAGGGCTGCATCGAGGCGCCAGTTGGTCTGCCGCAGGCTCGCTTCCTGCTGCTTTGATAGCGTGATGTCGCTGCACACGACGATGAAGCCCTGATCGCGGGTGGCGCTGTGACTGATGCGTAGCCAGCGTCCGTCGGCCAGCAGCACTTCGCCAGTCGCCTGCGGATCGCCGTCACGCCAGGACAAGACGCGGCCGGCGCTGACCGGGTCTTCAAAGGCTGGGTGCAAATCGGCGAGCGGCGTGCCGGGCTTCAACAGGTCGGGCGAAACGCCGAGGAAGTCAGCCGCCTGCGGGTTCGCCAGCGCAATGCAGTCTTCGTTATCGACGACAACGACGCCTTCTTGCGAACTCTCCAACGCATCGGCAAGTCGCGCCTGCGCGGTGCGGCGCTGCGTTACCTCGCGCTCCATCATCGCCCGGATGTTGTCGCGCATCATTCCCATGGATGCGAGCAACGCGCCAAGTTCGTCGGCGCTGCCTCTGGGGATGGCAACGTCGAGCTTGCCGGCGGCGATGCGCTCGGCGACGTCGGAGGCAACCGCAACCGGCCGCACGATCCGCCGCGCCAGCGCCCAAGCCACCAGCCCCGAAAGCGCCACCGCCAGCGCGGTGCCGACGATATTTAGGTTCGAGTCGCGTGCGACGGTCGCGCGCGCCGATTGCCGGTAAAGGAAGCCGTCGCCCGCCGTATAATTGATCAGCAAGTCGATTTCGTCGTCGACCTTGGCCGTATACTTGTCGAGCGTCTCCCAATTGGCGTCGAGCCGGGTATTGTCGAGCAGCCGTTCGCGCATGTTGGCCCAGGCCGCGACCTCACGCCGCACATTGTTTGCTGCGCGCTTGGCACGTTCGGTCTGCGAGCGCTGCACGGCAATGGTCAGGTCTTCATCGAGCGTCTTGGCAAGGTCCTTGATGTCGCTGTCGAGCTTGGCGCGGGTGGCCGCATCATTGGCGATCCACAGCCGCGCAAATGCCGCCCGCATCGCGGCAAAATCGGTCGCCGCCGCGCGCGCGTAATTGATCGACATCAGGGATTCGTCGAACATCTTGTCGACGAGTACGCCGGCGTCCCTGATCCCGAACGTGGCGTAGACGCCAAGAGACGCCGTGATCATGCTCATGACCATAAACGCGATCAAAATCCGGCCGCGAATGGTCATGCAAAACAGCGCGATGCTTGACACGCCACGATGCCACGGGGAAGCGGTTTCACCGGTGATTGACGGGGTAGACAACATCGCGCGCCTGGTTACTGACCGTGACAGGCGTAGCGCGTGGGGCGTTAAAGCGTCTTGAGCAAATGATCCAATCCTGCGCGCTTCGTTAACGGACCCTTAACCGCACAGCGCCACGTTGGCAGAAGTACGAGCGGACACCCGCTACGTTTTGTCGATTCATGCGTTATCGGCAGAGAACCAGTCATGAGACACCACACCGTGACCAAACGTGCCTGGATTGCAGCGGTTTTACTGACCGCGGCCGCGAGCGTTATCGGCGCGGGGACGCTGGCCGGCTCTGCCGCCTCGTCCTATATGGTCTCGCAAAAGGGCCGGGAATTTCAGCCCGGCGAACTGACCATCAAACGCGGCGAGGTGGTGACGATCGTGAACGACGACGCCGATCTTCGGCATCACGCCTATATCGATTCGGACAAATTCAAATTCGATTCCGGTGACCAGGAGCCGGGCAGCAAGACCAACGTCACCTTCCCGGTAGTGGGCACGTTCGACGTGCTCTGCGCGATCCACCCGAAAATGAAGTTGACCGTCCACGTCCAGTAGGCGACCGCGTCAGGTCAGCGACGTCCCGAACAGCAGGGCGTGCCCTTCATAATAGCCCGTCAAGAATACGGCCAGCGCCGCTACATAGGCGAGCGGAATCATCCATTGATGCCGCGGTTCCGCGGTCTGAACGCCGTTATCGGCGACGACCGAGAGCAGCACGACGACGATCAGCGTGTGGCCGATCAGGTCCACTTTGCCGAAGGCCAAAACCGCACTAATAAACATTGCCGAGAGCATGATCGCCGCGACACGCCGCACCAGCGGTGTCCACATCAGCGCGAATGCCAGCGCGAATTCGACGGCGCCGGCGGCGCGCATGAAGAAATCCGCGGTGAAGCCCATCGTCATGTTGGGATTCTCGACGAACAGCGGATAAGACCACTCCGGGTAGGCCCATTTCTCGATCGAGGCCCACATCAGCGTGATGCCGGCGCTCCAGCGCACGATATCTAGCGCCTTGACGCCGAAAAAGTCGCGCTGCAGTCCGGTCAGCGCCAGATATGCGGCAACACCGAGGAAAATGGGATAATCGGCGAGATGAAACACGCCGTATTCCCGGATGGCGACGGCGAAGATCACCGCAATACCGGCCGCCGACAGCGGCATCGTCCGCCGCGACAACATGCCTGCGGCGATGCCGAGTTGAATGGCGGCAATCGCGACTGAATTCGTCTTCAATTCCGGCGTCAGCAGAATGCCGCCGAAGGCCCAGATCGAAATGAAAAAGAATGCCGTACCGGCCCGGAACATCGTTTCGGCATTTTCACGCACGAAACGCGTCACCCTGTCGATGGCGCGGAGCATCGCACCGCCCAAATCCGTGCCTTCGATCAGCGCCCCCGCCATCAGGCCAAGAACCGAAAGTCCGGTCAGCGTCTCGAAATCCGGGCACAGCACGTTTTCGAGGCCGTCCGGCTGACCGGCGATGTTGTATGCGCAAAACCACTTCACGTGGGCGCTCGCCGTCGCAACCAGCAGCGTGTTAACCATAATAGCGAGCGGAATTGCTGCCGCGCGCGGCAGCAATTTTTGCAGCCGGCTCATTCCAAGGCCTCCTACCGCCACTTAAGAGACCTGTTCCGCCGCGTCATACAGGTCACTGGTATGTTTAATCTTTTACCACACTTGTTAGGAGTTTGGTGACGTTTCGCCGGGAAAATTAGGTCTTGGTTAACCTTCGAAACGGAAGGCGCCGGCGCACACGCGCGGGCGTGCGGCGCAAAGCCGATTGGTAAGCATTGACCGCTATCTGAGAGGCGGGGTCGGAAATCTCAGGAGAGATTCATGATCGCTGCGATAAGTCTGGTCAGCGTCGTGCTCGGCGCGGCGGTCGCTTACGCTGCGGAGCGATATCCCGCACACATTGAAGCGCTTGAAACGAGCGCGGGTGTGCTGCTCGTCGGCGGCTTTGCCTTGCTGGGCAGCGGCCTGCCGGTCTGCCTTTGAAACTCTGAAATTTAGCGCGGCAGTATGGGAACCGGATAGGACTCCGGCGCCGAGGTCAGCGCTTGCAGGAACGCTATCAGGTCGGCCTTCTCGGTTTGACTGAGATCGAGCGGCGTAATCAGTTCGGAGCGGCTCGGCCGAGCAATGCCGCCCCGGTTATAGAGATCGATCACGGCTTCAAGCGTTGTCACCGAACCGTCGTGCATGTAAGGCGCGCGGCGGGCAACGTCGCGCAGCGTCGGCGTCTTGAACGCGTAATGGAGCTTCACCGAACTCGGAAACAGTTTGCCGCGCCCGAAGTCGCCATTCTTCGCCGTACCGATGTCGTGAAACGAGGAATCGGTAAAAGCCCAGCCACTGTGGCACGAGACACAATGCGCCTTGCCGACAAATAAATCGAACCCGCGTTTTGCCGCTGCATTCACGGCATTTCTGTCGCCCTTGATCCAGCGGTCGAACGGAGCTTCGCCTGACACGATGGTCCGCTCGTAGGTCGCCAACGCCAACTCGACCTTGCGCCGGGTGATGTCACCTTCGCCGAATGCGGTGTCGAAGGCTTCGACGTAACCGGGAATAGCCGAGAGCCGCTCGACGACATCCTTTTCGGTCAGATTCATAATGCCCGGCGACGTAATCGGTCCGAAGGCGACCGCTTCCAGGTCGCGGAAATGCCCGTCCCATCCGAGCTTCGGCGTCCAGGCAACATTCAGCAATGTCGGGGCGCGGAACGCCATGACCTTTTCGCCGACACCTTTCGGCAAGCCGTCGCCCCAGGACAGACCGGGATTATGGCAGGAGGCGCAGGAATGCGTTTTGGCGCCGGACAGGATCGGATCGAAAAACAGCAGCTTGCCCAGCTTGGACTTGGCTTCGGAATAAGGATTGTCTTTCGGGAAGGGTATCTCCGCGGCGCGCTGAAATTTTGCTTTCCACGCCAGTCGATCCGGAGGGCCATCGGCCGACAGCGACAGGCCGGCGCCGGCAAGCGCCAGCACCGCCAACGCGCCGACAATGACGATGGCCTTATGTCCCGTTTCCATACAGGCGAGAGTGGGCGCTCGATATTGATGCCAAGTAAACGCGGCGAAAACAGGCCTAAGGGATTGATGCCATTGGCCTAATGGCGGGTATTAGTGGCCTGCCGCCCGTACCGGCAAAGGCGCATCGGCAACTTTGGTTGCTCTGGTCCTGTGATCGAGGCGAAGCGTCAGGCAGCAGGCCGATCCGCCACTGCGCAGGAAGGCGTGGAGCGGGGTCTTGGCCACCTTGTAGCCGCGATCATCCAGCGTGCGGCGGAGTGCGACGCTACAACTCGACAGCACCACCGTCCGTCCAAGGGCTACGGCGTTGGCTGCAAATCGCGCCGCATCGGCGCGGTCGAGCGCGATGCGGTGCGCCGCCGGCACATGGTGGTGGATAATTTCGCGTGCCGCTGGCGTAAAGGCGCCGGGAAAATACAGAACGTCGCCGTGCGGCAAAACGCAGAAAGCGGTGTCGAGGTGATAGAAGCTCGGATCGGCGAGGGCCAGGGGAATACAGCCGACGCTGAATTGCCGCTCGATCACTTTGACGGCGGCCGCTTCGGAGCGGTAACCGCTGCCCATCCAAAAATGCCCGCGCTTGCGATCCCAGATGCAGTCACCGGCTCCCTCAAGCGCGACGCCCTCCGGCATCTCCACGACATCGTCGATGAAGCCGCGCACCTGCAGCGCGCGAAAAGCCGCCATCAGCACCGGCTGCTCGCGCTGCCGTTCGGGATGAAAGAAGCGGGCGAGCAGCGCCTTGCGGTCAAGAACGACGGCGGCGTTGGCGGTAAAGACGAGATCGGGAAGGCCCGGTTCCGGGTCGATTGTTTCGATCGCCGCCCCGTTTGCCATCAGTGTGCGGTGGAGGCCGGCCCACTGCCGCACGGCCGTCGCATGCAGCACCGGGCCGCTATCGGCCCAGGCCTCGGGATCCATCCAGGGATTGATGCTGTAAGTGACCGCAAAATATTGCGGACGGCACATCACGAAACGGGCTTGCGACGATTGCGAGAGCAACGAGGGATCGTTCATCGCGAAAGTTCAAGGTCCTCTCTTGGGGAGCCCCGAATCGACCAGCTTCCTTTTATCATAGAGGCAGCAAGACGGATCAACCTATTCGATCGCTTTGCCGCTGCGCGCGCTTTCTTCGAGGAGTTGCAGGTTGCTCAGCACGTATTTGTTCGAAGGATCCTTGCGCTGCGCCGATTTCAGGATTGTGCGTGCGCGCTTGTAGTCACCGCGCAACATATAGGAATAGCCCTGATTGTTGAGGATCTCAGGAACCGGCCCAACGAGCTTGATTGCCTGAGCATAGGCGCGGTCGGCCAGATCGAAGCGGCGCAGGCGGTCGCATGAGGCGGCAAGCCCCAGCCACGCCTCGGCGTCGAGTGGATGCAGTTCGACGGCGTGGCGGAAATGGTTCTCGGCAAGCCCGAAATTCTTGGCACGGTACTGCTTCTTGCCAAGGCTGAGGTCGTCGTTGGGATCGCTGCCGAGCAGGCTTTTGCTGGGCGAGGCCAGAGCGCCGCCGTCGAGCAATCCATTGTCCGAAGATGCCAAGGCATCCGCGCCCGACGCGTCCGGTTCCGTCGACGCTAGAGCGTCGGCGCCCGCCATGTCCGGTTTGGCTTCGCCGAAGACTTCGCCAGTCGTTTGGCAGCCCGCGAGCGCTAAGCCGACGGCAACAACAAGGAAGGCGCGGCGTAAGTGAACTCGCATCAAAAAACCCATCCTGGAGCACGCGGGTGGCCTGACATCTCAGCCTAAGCGCGGCGGGTTAAGATTTTGTTCAGTTCTTAACAATCGGCGCGTCCTCAATAATTTCCCGTATGCAGGCGTACGAACACCGGCAGCAGGATCACCACGAAGAGAACGGGGAAGATGCAGATCATCATCGGCAGCGACAGCTTCGCCGGCAGCGCGTAGGCCTTCTCTTCGGCGTGCGAGAGACGCTTGTGGCGCATATCGTCCGAGTAGACGCGAAGCGCGTCGTTGATGCTCGAACCGAGATCGAGCGACTGGTTGATCAGGGTGGCAAACTGGCGCGCCTCCTCGAGGCCCAGCCTGTCGGCAAAGCGTTCGAGCCCATCCTTGAGCGGACGCCCGGCGCGAATCTCGAGGTTGGTCATGTGAATATTAGCGGTGAGCGAGGGATAACTCTCGCCCATCTCGCGGCCAATCCGCTCCAGGGACGCCTCCATCGAGAGGCCGGAATCGGCGCACACCACCAGGAGATCCATGAAATCGGGAAAGCCCATGCGGTGCTGCGCGCGCCGCACCGAAATGCGCTTGTCGACGTAAACCGCAGGCGCGACATAGCCGGCTATGCCGCCGACGATGATGATCAACCAGAAGAACGAGCCGCCTTTCGAGGTGATCATCGGCACCACGACGAGCAGCAAAAGCCCGATGCCGACAGCAAGAGCGGTGCGGATGAGAAAGAAGAAAGCGACCGCGCGCGGATCGAATATCCCCGCCTGCACCAGGCGCCGGCGCAATGTCCTCATATTTTCGTCGTTGGCCGATCCGTAATGCTTGGTGGTGTATTCGATCAGCCCGGCCACGGCCTGCATGCTTGAGTAGCGCAACGACCGCCTCGAATTGGTCGCACGCTCGCTTTCATCCATAACGATGCGCGAACTGCGTCGCTTCACTTCGCCGCGCACGCGGAATGCCGTCATCAGCGTAAAAGCGAGCGTACCGGCGGCGAGGAATACCAGCAGCGCCAGTATCAGACTGGAGCTGTCGCGAAATGCATCGCTGAATAGGGAGTTGGCGAAATGCATCGGTCAAACCTTGAAATTGACCATGCGAAACATGATGATATTGCCGACACCCATCCAACAGCCGGCCACCGCCAGAATAAGCTTGGTCAGATTTTCGTGCCAGACATGGGCATAGAAATCCGGTGTCGATATCTGGATGGCCGCGAAGATGCATATCGGCAGCGCCGACAGGATCATCGCCGAGGCGCGGCCTTCCGCCGCAAGCGCGCGGATTTTTCGGCGCATCTTGAAGCGCTGGCGGATCACGCCTGAGAGATTTTCCAGGATCTCGCCGAGATTGCCGCCCGTCGACCCCTGGATCGCCACCGCCGTGACGAACAACGGCAGGTCGTCGGTGCCGACACGATAGAACAGATTGCGCATCGCCGTTTCCAGATCAGCGCCGTAGGTGATCTCGTCGGAGACGATGCCGAATTCGCTGCCGGCCGGGTCGGGCATTTCGCGCGCCACCATGTTGATCGCGATCGGCACCGGGTGCCCGGCGCGAAGCGAGCGCACGATGATGTCGATGGTGTCGGGAAATTGCGCGCTGAATTTCCGCTGCCGACGCCAGCGCAGCAGCTTCATCACCATGAACGGCAGCACGAGGCCGGAAAACAGCGCGCCCATGACCGCGTGTGACAAGACCCGGTCGAACACGAGCACGCCGGCAAATGTCACCGCCATGCCGAGGCCGATGAATACCAGCAGCCGGCTGAACCCGAGAGTCAGTCCCGATTGCAGCAGCAGTTGGTTGAGGTTGACGAGCGGCAGCCGGTATTCGCCGCCACCGGTCAGCCCGCGTTCGCGCCGCAATTGCACCAGTACGCTTTCGCGGTCGGCCTTGTCGTCGATCACCTGCAGCCGTCGGTTGATGTTCTTGCGGTACGAGGCGCGGCCGTAGAACAGCAGATAGGCGCCTTCCACAAACATCGCCGCCGAGGCGCCGACCAGGAGATAGAAAAGGTAGATCTGGTTGAAGTTGAAGATGCTCATAGCGGCTGCGATGGATCGAAATAAGTTCCGGGAAGCTTGATACCCTGGTTGGCAAGTTCGCCGAGGAATCGCGGGCGGATGCCGGTCGCGGCGAAGTGGCCCTGCACGGTTCCATCGGCGTCGGTGCCGGTGCGCACGTATTTGAATATTTCCTGCATCTGGATGATATCGCCCTCGAGCCCGGTGATTTCCGCAATCGAGGTGACCTTGCGCTTGCCGTCGGACTGACGTTGCAGCTGGACTATGAGCTGGATGGCGGCGCCGATCTGACCGCGGATCGACGCAATGGTCATCGGCAGGCCGGCCATGCCGATCATCTGCTCAAGGCGGGAAATGGCGTCGCGCGGCGTGTTGGCGTGGATCGTGGCCATCGAGCCTTCGTGGCCCGTGTTCATGGCTTGCAACATGTCGAAGGCTTCCTCGCCACGGCACTCGCCGAGGATGATGCGGTCGGGCCGCATGCGCAGCGCGTTCTTGACCAGTTCGCGCTGGCGGATTTCGCCTTTGCCCTCAAGATTGGGCGGCCGCGTCTCCATGCGTCCGACATGGGGTTGCTGTAACTGCAATTCGGCGGCGTCTTCGATGGTGATAAGGCGCTCTTTTTCCGAAATGAAGGCGGAGAGCGCGTTGAGCATGGTGGTCTTGCCGGAGCCGGTACCGCCGGAAATGATTGTGGTGATGCGTGCCTTGACCGCCGCGGCAAGCACCTCGCCCATCGCCGGACGCAGCGCGCCGACATCGACCAGCCGGCTGAGGTTGAGCGGTTTCTTGGAAAACTTTCGGATCGACACCAGCGGGCCGTCGACGCCGATCGGACGCACCGCGACGTTGACGCGCGAGCCGTCTTGCAGGCGCGCGTCGCATAACGGGTGTGATTCATCGACGCGGCGGCCGACCGCGGACACGATTTTGTTGATGATGCGCAGCAGATGCTGCTCGTCTTTGAACCGGACCGAGAGCGGCTCGAGAATGCCGTGGCGCTCCACGTAGACGCATTCGTGGCCGTTGATGAGAATGTCGTTGATGCTCGGGTCCTTGAGCAACGGCTCAAGCGGGCCCAGACCGGTCATCTCGTCGAGGATTTCGGAGACGAAGTCGGCAAGCTCCTGCGTGTTGAGCGCCAGACGCTCGACCATCACATATTGCGAAACGAGGCCCTGAACGTGGCTGCGGATTTCCTCTTCCGGCAACTTTTCCAAGGCCGAAAGATTGATCTCCTCGATGAGTCGGCGATGCAGGCGAATTTTCGCGTCGAGCAGCTTGTCGGTGAGCAGTGGATTTGTCGACGCCGCCGGCTCGGACGCAGGCTCGCTCGACGCGCTCGACAGCAAGCTATCCGCCGGTGCGCCTGGCGTTTCTTCGACGACGGGCGCGCGATCGGACACGATCATGCGTCGAACTGTGAACCGGCCGGCCATCGTTAGTCCTCGATTCGCATGGCTATTTCGCCAGCGACGGTACGAGCTTCTGGACAAGTCCGAACGCGCTGCGATCCGCTGCGGCCCTTGCCACCGGCTGATCGAGCACCAGCTTTTTCAATTGTGCGGTAATCTTGTTGCCGGGCCTGACCTCGTCCAGCGGCACGCCGCGGTCGATTGCTTCGCGAACCATTGCGTAGTCGTTGGGGATGCAGCCGGCAAAGGAATCGCCAAGCGTCTGCTGCAGGTCATTGCGGCGCAGTCCCGACGAGAACATTTGCGTCGCAAAGCGGTTGACGATGACCTGCGGGTGCGGCCCGTCGCCGAGGCGCTCTTTGATCGCGAGGACCAACTGCTTGGCGTGGCGCAATGCCGGTACCGTGGTTTCGCTGACGATAAACAGCTTGTTCGATCCGAGCAGGACGCTGTCGGTCCAGGAGAACCAGGTGCGCGGCATATCGAACACGACGTGTTCGAAATTGGTCGACACCAGATCGAGCAGGCGCGTGACTACGTCAGGATCGAAGCTGCGCATCTCCGCCGGCCGATTTGGCGCGGCAACAACGGCGAGCCCGGAGGCGTGATAAGACAACATGACTTCGAGCAGTTGCCTGTCGAGCCGGTCTGGGCGCGGCTCGATCTCGGCGAGGTTGAGGCGCGGCTCGAGATCAAGGTAATCGGCGACGGTGCCGTGCTGGAAATCAAGGTCCACCAGGCAGGTCGCCGGCCGCGCCCGCGGACCCGCGCTGTTGAGCAGGATCATGGCTGTCTGCACCGCCAACGTGGTGACTCCGGCGCCGCCGACCGACGGCAGGAACGTGTAGATTTTCGCGTCCGTCGGATCGGCGCCGGCGGACTGTTTCTTGGCCACCCGCGCGCAGGTCCGCACCAGATCGACCGCCGCCACCGGCTTCACAAGGAAGTCGGCGACATGCATCTGCATGAATATACGAGCAAGATCGGCATTGAAGTTCTGCGTCACCGCAACGACCGGCGGCCAGGCGCCAAGACGGGTCATCAGACGCTCCATCGCCTGGACTTCGTCCGCGCGCTCGGCGTTGATGTCGATCACGGCCACCGAAGCACCGGTGACATCCAACGTATCGCCGACTTCGGTCAGCCGCCCGGACACGACGTTGAGGTCGATCTGACTGCTGGTGCCAAAAATGGCACGCGAGGAACGATCGAATTCGACGTCGGCGGTCAAGACGACGACGCGGGTTCGATCTGAGTCTGCGGTCCGGCCAATGCGCATGTCGCTTACCGCGTTACGGAGACTTGGGCGCCGCCGGCTGGCTCGCCGTCGGATCCGATGCCGCGGGCGGATTGCCGGAACCCTGCTGCGAATAGGATCCGGATGTTGAATTGCCGTTCGGCTGAATGATCTGATTGGTGCGGTAGCGCTGCACGGCGCTCTGCATTTTCGACCCGTTGAAGGCGATGTTGCGGTCGGCGCTCGCCGCCGGCCACGGATCGACCATCTCGGTAAGCCGGTCTGTGGCGAGCGCGTTGCCCCCGCTAAGCGCGATCGTCTCGCGGCGATCGGTATATTCGGAGCACCCGGCGAGCAGCAGAGCGAGGCCGGCGGCGCACGCCAGCGAACGCAGGAAGGTATCAGTTGGCTGCATGCGAAAACTCCGTCGGTGCTACCAGATCAAGCGTATGCCCGGTGTGAGGCTGGTCGGCAGCGGCGATGATGCGCGCCTCGATCGGGCTAAGGGCGCGCGCCTCGTCACGGGTGAGGTCGGTCTTGCCGAGGAGAAAGAAATCGGCGTCGTTGGGCGGCACCGAGTCATCGGTCGGCGCCTTCAGGACATCGCCGGGCCGCGCCGGCCGCACGATATGCGGCGTCACGATGATGGCGAGATCGGTCTGATCCTTCTGGTAGGATTTGCTGGAGAACAGCGCGCCGAGCACCGGCACCGAGCCGAGCCACGGCAACTGATCAATCTGGTTCTTGTGGTCGGTCTGCAGCAAGCCGCCGATGACAAAACTCTGGCCATCGCGCAATTCGACCGTCGTCGAGGCGCGACGCACGATGAGCGCCGGCACCGCGATGCCATTGGCCACCGCGACCGCATGGTTGGGATCGATCTGGCTCACCTCCGGCTCGATCTTCATGTTGATCAAGCCGCGGCTGAGCACGGTCGGCGTGAAAGCGAGGCCGACACCATATTTCTTGTAGTCGACGGTGATCTGGCCGTATTGCGCCGACACCGGGATCGGGTATTCGCCGCCGGCAAGGAAACTCGCGGTGTCGCCGGATAGCGCCGTCAGGTTCGGTTCGGCCAGGCTGCGGGCAAGACCCTTTTGCTCCAGCGCGTTGATGGCGACGTCTGCCGAAGCGCCGCTTGCCGCCAGCCGGGCGATCAGGAACCCGTAAGGGTTGGCGCCGGAGAGCACCCCGGCGGCGATATCGTTGGCGATACCGTTGTCCGGCCGCGGCAGGGCGCCGGCCGGCACATTATTGCCGACGTTGACGATGCTTGAGCCGCCGAACCGATTCCATTGCACGCCCAATTCACGGCCGGCGGTGCGTGAAATCTCGATGAAACGCACCTCCAGCAACACTTGCTGCGGCGACGTCACCGCCATTGAGTTAATGACTTCCGGCCCGAATTGCCGCGCGATGGTTACGGCGCGATCGAGCGTAACGGCGTCGGCCACTTCTCCGGTGAGCATGATGCGGCCATTGACCGAACTCGCATGGATGCGCGAGCCGGGGAAGACCCGGGCGAGTTCGTTGGCCAGCCGGGTGACGTCGTAAGAAACCTCGATGTCCAATATGCCGACCAGCTTCTTGCCCTGGCCGTACACCGAGACGCGGGTGGTGCCGATTTTCTTGCCCAAGATCGAGAGCGTGTGATCGGTCAGCGGATTGACGTCGGCCACTTCCGGATCGCCGACCATAATGTCGACGAAATTGGCGTCGGTGCGCACGTCCTGCGATTTGCCGATGAAGACCACGACCGTGGAGGTGCGGCTGGCGCCGCTGATCTGTACCAACTTTTCCTGCGCCTGGACGCCGGCGCTCCAGAGCAGGGATGCCACGATCGCGACAGTGCAAGCGGCGACAGACCGCCAATTGGCGGCACGGATTTTTTTACTCACGACGCAAACCCCCGAATTCTTCGACATCCGCATTTAATGGGCAGGCTGGTCTCTTCCGGCTGAGGCAAAATCATCGATCCGCTTTTCAACCGGCACGCTGTATTCCTGCGTCGCATTTGCGCGAGTCACCACGATGGTCGTAGTGCCGCGCTTGTCGTCGCCGGACGGTTCATTGCTGCTGAGATCCTTGAGCGTGATCTTGCGCGTGCGCGCATCCGTGGTATCGCCGGCCTGCCGCAGCAATAGCGACAGGCTGCCGACGGTCGACGCCAGCGACAGTTTCTGCGCTTCGACGGTGTCCACCTCCAGCGTCACGGTCTTGGCGACCGCAGCCTTGAACGTGCGCTCGTCGGCGGTCTGATCGATCGCCAGAACGCGGGCGTTTTGCAGCACGACTTCGGTGGTGGCGGAAGATTTGTCGATTTGGCGCGTCAGCGCAACGTCAACCCGGTCGCCCGGCAGCACGAAACCTCCGACGCCTTCAACATCGTTGACGCGGATGGTGACCGCCTTCATGCCGCGGCCGACCAGCGCCGAGAGTGTCGCGCGTTGGCCTGCGCCGGTGACCTTGACGGCCAGCACCGGCTCATTGGCCTCAATCGCCGCCAGCACCACGCGGGTGCCGTTGAGGAGTTCGCCTATTTTGGCAAAGGCGCCGACGGGCAGCGCCTGGCTCGGCCACGGCACTTCCTCCAGCATGGAACGATCGATCTGGGTGCCAAAACGCAGCGCCTGCTTGGCGACAACGATGGTTTGCGTCGCAATCGACGGCTTGTTGGCGTCGAAATTCTTCGCCCGCAGGTCGGCCTGATTATTGAGCCATGCCTGCGCGATGAATACGGCGAGCAGGCCGAATACGACAGCGAAGGCAATCATCACAACAGTGCTGGCGCGCATGCTCGGTCCCGACGAGACGTGAAACTTCTCTGGTGTCTCGGTAAGGAACCCTAATGGTGCAGGCAGTATCCAATTACTAAAATTGCGGTGGTGCTTGTGCGTATGCTGAAGGTCGGTTGAAGGAAAAGCGGCAAACAGTCGCGCTTAGTTGAGCAAAATTCAAAATAATCAAATGCGTCGCATTTTTCTCGCGACAATTGATTCAATTTTTAAATTGAGCCCGGCGCGAGAAAATCAACGACCATCGGGCGTGCGCGTACCGAACCATGCATCGCGCACCTGCTGGTAATGCACTTGCGTGTCGTAGGGAGAGACTTTCAGTCCAAGAACCTGCGGCGACAGTCGTCCGAGCGCCGCGAGCAGGCTGTATGAATAAACGACGCGGTCACGCTGCGCCGAGATCAGGTTTACGCGGGCGCCGACAAGTTCCTGCTGCGCGTTGAGCACATCAAGCGTCGTGCGTTGGCCGAGACGCGCTTCTTCGCCGACCCCGTTAAGCGCTGATTCAGTAACCTTCACCTGGTTGCTGGCCATTTCCAGATTGTGCTTTGCCGCCTCGGTCTGCGCCCAGAATTGCGTGACACCGACGCGGGCCTGATCCCGCGTATAATCGAGATTGAGGCGCTGCTGGGCCTGCGTTTCCTTGGCCTGCCGAATCAGCGAATACTCCGAGCCGCCTTGATAGATCGGCACGGTGATCTGGCCCAATACTGAGGCCGAAAACGACTGCAGCGTCTGCAGTGAGCTTTCATTGTTTTGCTGCACGTTGCCCTGCAATGACACCGTCGGGGCGAGCGCCGACTCTGCCACCTTGACCTGCTGCACCGCGACATCGACGTTGTACTGGGCCGCGGTCACAGTCGGATTCTGCGCAGTACCCATGGCCACGGCGGTGCCGAGACTATTGGGAATGAAACGATCGACCGGCGATGCCGCGACGAGTTTTCCAGGTTCCAAACCAATCGCCTGGCGATAGACCGCGCGCGAGGTCTCGTAGTTCGCTTCCGCCGAGAACATCTGAATGCGCCCGGAAGCCAGCCGCGACTCCGCCTGAAACACGTCGGTGGCGGTGACATTGCCGGCATCGAGGCGCTGGCGCGTCTGCCCGAGTTGATCGTTCAGCACCTGGACGTTGCGGCGTTGCAATTCGAGAATGGCGCCATCGCGCAACAAATTCATGTAGGCGGTGACGGCATTGAGCAGCACCGTCTGCTCCATCGAGCGCAAGGTTTCGCGCGCTGCAAGGACCTGGCTTTCCGCTTGCCTGGTCCGGTTTGCGGTTTGGAACCCGTTATAGAGCGTCTGCGAGATCGTGGCGCCGCCGCCATAAGGCGAGTTCTCGCCGCTTTGCGTGAAATACGTCGCCGGCGCGTTCGGCGGAATTGTCGTGCCAGCGTTTTTGATCGTGGTCGATAGCGACTGAATACCGCCGCTGGCGTTGGCGGTGATCTTGGGCCGATAGCCGCTCAGCGCCTGCGACACATTCTCGTCGGTGGCGCGAAGCTGCGCACGCTGCGCATTGAGCTGCGGATTGTTCTGATAGGCGTAGGTCAGCGCCGATTCGAGCGACTGGGCAAACGCCGGCCCACACGGCATCGCACAGGCGATTGCCATGATAACGGCGCTGGCCCTGCCAGCCCAAAAACTGCCAACAAACATTTCCCCGCCTGACGCTTGCCCAAGCCTCACGCGTTCCGACCCCAATTGTGTTGATATGGTATGAAACTAATCACGATTCTCCAACGGGGGCCGCGGAAAGTCCCGGCTATCCGGTCGTGATTTTGCCCGGCTGTGGCTTTCACGGCTCACTTTTTTGCAAATAAACGCAATACTTTACCCGGCCCGACCCGGTCGCCCAGCGCCCGCGCACACGCCGCCGGCGGGTAAAAACACGCGAGTACACGGCTAAATTGGCCTGCCCTACTTTGATTCCAGCGCGTAGGCGCCCTGCCAGTCGTCCGGAGGTGGCGACGCCTGAAAGGCCCGGATCCGGGCTGCATAGACCTTATAGAGAGTGGCGAACCTCGCCTCCGCGTCAGCCGCCTGCCCCTCGTCTATGACGGTCAGCGCTCCCGCCCAATCCCGGCTTCGGTAACATGACAACATTTTGATGTTTAGATCCCGCCAGCGCTGGAACTGCCCGGAACGGGCAAGTTCGTCGCGGCCCATTATCGCATAGACAACCTCCGGCTCCTTCTTGCCTTTGACCGCGACGAAGTCGATCTCTAGCACGGCGAATTTGTCCTTGGCGGCGAGCGCGGTTTTGGAGCCGACGATAATCGGCAGCCCATAGGTCTTGCATTGCCCTTCGAGCCGCGACGCGAGGTTAACGCTGTCGCCGAGGACGGAATAATCAAAGCGCAGTGTCGAGCCCATATTGCCGACCACGCAAGCGCCGGTGTTGATGCCGATGCCGATGTTGATCGGAATGAAGGGCTTGCCGTTTCCTTTGCTCTCCTGTTCGCGCGCCTGATTGAGCTTTTCCAGCCGGTCGAGCATATCGATCGCAGCTTCGCAGGCGTTGATTTCATGGCTGGTGTCGTAAAGCGGCGCGTTCCAGAACGCCATGATTGCATCGCCCATGTATTTGTCGATGGTGCCCTTGCGATCGATGATGGCGTTGGTCAAGGGCGTGAGGAAGCCGTTCATCAGCGAGGTCAGCCCCTGCGGATCGCTCTTGTAGATTTCCGAGATCGTGGTGAAACCGCGTACGTCGCTGAACATGATTGTCATGTCGCGCTGCTCGCCGCCGAGCACCAGCTTTTCTGGCTGTTGCGCCAGTTGTTCGACCAGCGTCGGCGACAGGTATTGGCCGAACGCCGAACGGATCTGCCGGCGCTTGGCCTGTTCGCTGACGAAATTGGTGAATACCAGCGTCAGGTAAATCACCGCGCTCGACAGCAGCGGATAGGTGAAGTCGAGCAGCAATCTGTATTGCGTGAAAAAATACCACGACGCGCCGATCAACACGGCAACGACCGCGGCACCAAGCGCCAGCAGCAGCAGCGGACCTAAAATCGGAGCAAGCCAGATGATCACCACGCCAAGCACGAGGGCAGTCGCGAGCTCGACCACGATGGCGTAATTGGGCGAGGACAGCGTCGACTGCGTGAGGATGCTTTCGAGCACCTCGGCGTTGATCTCGACACCGGGCATCGCGGAATCGACCGGCGTCGTTTTAATATCCAGAAGCCCAGCCGCCGACGTGCCGACCAAAACCAGCCGGCCGGAAATCCGATCGGGGGGAACGCGGCCTTCGAGGACGTCGACGGCGGAGACGAAACGCGAAAGGTCATGCGGCGCAAAGTGAAGCCACAACTGGCCGTTGCGGTCGGTCGGCACGTCAAAGCCCGGAATGGCGACGCTCTTGATGCCGGCCGCATCCGACCTGATGAGAATGGTACTTTTGCCGGTCGCCACCCGAAGCATCTCGAAGGTCAGCGACGGCAGCACCTCGCCCTGTGCCTCGAGCACCACAGGTACCCGCCGGACGATGCCGTCGCGCTCGGTGCGGATGCTGAACAATCCGCGTCCGGCCGCCGCTTTTTCCAGCACCGGAATGTTACGCAAATGGCCAGGAAATTTGAAAAGATAGGGCTTAGCGTCGCCGCCCAGCATGGCGATGCCCGCCGACGGCACATTTGAATTCGCGGCGACGACCGATGGCAAACCGGTCTCGCCGAGCACCACGCGCGACTGCCGGACGGCGTCCGCCATCACCTGGTCGTTGTTTGGCAGAGTGAGCAGGGCCTGACGCGTGGTATCGTCAAGACCGCGAAAATTCTCCGCCGCCACCTGTGGAGACATGCGGTCTGGTTCGGCAAAGACCACATCGAAACCGATGACCACGGCGCCGAGCTTGGTCAGGCGCGTGATCAGGTCGGCGACGCGGGTGCGCGGCCATGGCCACTGGCCGAGCGCCTTGAGGCTTTTCTCGTCGATGTCAACGATGACGACCGGCCGCTGCTCGGCGACGCGCGGCTTGAGAGCCTGAAAGAAGTCGAAGGCCTGAAAACGAATTTCCTCAATCAGCGGCGGATTGGCGATGCGCAGAAAAACCAGGGCGAACAGCAGGCCCAGGCACAACGTACGCGCCAGTCCGAACCGTCGAGCCAACTGGACAGGCCATTTCATGTCGAACGAATCAAACCCACGCTTTTCTGAGGGCGTCTGGCCCCTACTCGCGAAACATGCGATTTAACTGGTCGCGCAGCGGTTTGGTCAAATAGGAAATCATGGTGCGTTCGCCGGTCTGCACAAAGGCCTCGACCGGCATGCCCGGCAACAGCCTGATATCGCCGAGCTTGACGATCTCCTCGGGCGGCATGGCGATGCGGATGAGGAAATAGCTCTGGCCGGTGCGCTGGTCCGTCGATGCGTCGGCGGCGATGCGCGTGACCTTGCCAACGAGCTCCGGCGTCGAGCGCTGGTTCAGTGTGGACAGACGCAGGACCGTGCTCTGGCCGATCTGGATCTGGTCGATGTCCTGCGGATTGACCCGTGATTCGACCGAAAGCTGGTCGGCGTCGGGGACGATCAGCATGATGGCGTCGCCGGCGGTAATGACGCCGCCGACGGTGTGCACCGCGGACTGAAACACCATGCCGTCTTGCGGGGCACGAATGTCGACGCGCTTGAGCTGATCCTCGGCGGTGACCTTGCGTTCGATGAATTCGCCGATCTTGCTGTCGATCTCGCGCGTCTCCTTGGCCACCTCGCTGCCCAGGTCACGGTCGATCTGGATGATCTGCAACTCGGTTTCGGAAATCTTTCCGGAGGCCTCGGCGGTCTGCGCGATCAACTGTCCGGCTTCGCCGTCGAGCCGGGCCGCCTCGCGCTGCAATTCGGTCAGCTTGGTGAGCGGCACAAGCTTGTTCTTCCAGAGGTCTTCGACGCCGGCGGCTTCGCGGTTGATCAGCTGGATCTGCTTTTCCTTTGAGTCCTTTTGCGCCTGGAAGCCGCGGATCTGTTCCTTGAGCTGCTCGATTCGCTGGCGCAACTGCTCCTTCTGCCCGACGCGCGCGGTGCGGCGCAGCTCGAACAGCTTGCGCTCGCCATCCATAATGCTGGCGACATCGGGGTTATTGGCCTGCGCCAGAAGGTCCGGCGGAAACTTCACGCTGTCGGCGTTGTCGCGTTCGCTTTCCAGCCGAGCCTTGCGCGCGGAAAGCTCGGTCAGGCCCTTGGTGACGATGGCAAGGTTGGCGCGGGTCACGGTATCATCGAGGCGCACCAGGACCTGCCCCGCCTTCACACGGTCGCCGTCATGCACCAGCAGTTCGCCGACGATGCCGCCGGTCGGGTGTTGCACTTTTTTCACGTTGGAATCGACGACGATTTGACCGGGCGCGATGATGGCGCCGGACAGCTTCGTCGTTCCGGCCCAGCCGCCGACGCCGAAGGCGAGCACCATGACGATGGCAAGACCGGCCACCATGTGACGGCGGATCGAGCGGCCGGATTCCGAAACCGGAGCCGGGCCAATCAGCCTGCTCGCGGCTTCAATGAGTTCGCGCGACCGTTCGACGATCTTGTGCACGAAACTCATGATTTTGCCGTTGCCGTTTCGGGAACAACCTTGAGCGGCCGCGTGACGACGCCGTCACGCGGCGGTCCGCGGGACAGGATTTCGTCTTTGGGTCCGAACGCGACCGCGCGCCCCTGATTCATCATCAGCAGCAGGTCCACGCTGGCAACGGCGCTCGGCCGGTGGGCGATGACAATGACGATGCCGCCCCGCGCCCGCACCCCCATGATGGCGCGGCTCAGCGCCTCGTCGCCTTCGGAGTCGAGGTTTGAGTTCGGCTCGTCGAGCACGACCAGGAATGGATCGCCGTAGAGCGCGCGCGCCAGCGCTACGCGCTGCGCCTGCCCGGCCGACAGGGCATGGCCGCCCTCCCCGATCTGGGTGTTGTAGCCGTCGGTCAAACCGACGATGAGGTCGTGGACATTGGCGGCGTTGGCAGCCGCGAGGATCGCATCCGGATCTGGCTGCGGCGCAAAGCGCGCGATGTTCTGCGCCACCGTGCCAGCAAACAATTCGACATCCTGCGGCAGGTATCCGATATGAGCGCCTAGTGCCTCGGACGACCACTGCTCGAAGGCGGCGCCGTCAAGGCGGATACGGCCGCGCAGCGGTTGCCAGACGCCGACCAGCATGCGCGCCAGCGAGGATTTTCCGGACCCGCTCGGTCCGATAATACCGAGCCCGTTGCCGCTCTGCAGATTGAGGCTGATGTCCTGCACGACGATGCGCTGGGTGCCCGGAGGAGCAACGGCAATGCCTTCGACGGTCAGGCTCTTGCGCGGCGGCTGCAAGGCCATCAGCACCGCCTGCGGCGGCATTAGCCGGAGCAATTTCGTCAGGCGCTGCCAGCCCTGGCGCGCGGTGGCGAAGCCTTTCCAGTTGGCGATGGCGAGATCGACCGGCGCCAGCGCGCGCGCGCTCAGGATAGAGCCGGCGATGATGATGCCCGCGGTCGCTTCCTGGTGGATCACCAGCCAGGCGCCCACGGCAAGAACCGCCGACTGCAACATCATGCGCAACGCCTTGGACACCGAGCCGAAGCCGCCGGCGACGTCGCTCGCGCGCCGCTGGCTCATCATGTATTTCCGATTGGCATCGCCCCAATGCGCCGCGATGCGGGCGGTCATACCCATGGCCGCAATTGCCTCGGCGTTGCGGCGGCTGGTCTCGGCAAGAACATTACGTGCCGTTGCATGGCGTGTCGCCGCACGGGTCGGTTCGCGGGTCATGACTTCGGTCATGTACGTGAGCAGACCGAGGACGATTGCGCCGACGAGCGCGGCAATTCCGATCAGCGGATGGAAGGCAAAACAGACGGCGATATAGACCGGCAGCCACGGCAGGTCGAACAGCGCTATCGGACCGAGCCCCGAAAGAAATGAGCGGACGCTGTCGAGATCGCGCAGCGGCTGCATGCCGTCGGTGCGGTCGCCGATCTTCAGCGGCAATTGCACGATCGTTTCATAGACGCGGCCGCTGAGCGCCTCGTCGAGGGCGCCGCCGATACGTATGAGGACACGGCCGCGGATCATGTCGATCAGCGCCTGCGCTGTAAACAGCCCGCCGGCGAGAACGACCAAGCCGACGAGCGTGGGCACGCTACGGCTAGGGAGCACGCGATCGTAAATCTCCAGCATGAAAATCGCGCCGGTGAGCATGAGAATATTGCTCATGCCGCTCATCAGCGCGGTCGCGATAAACGCACTGCGGCAGGCGTGAAGAGCCGTCGCGAGTTCGGAGCGTTGCTGGTTTGGAGAACGGCTATCCGGTCGCATCAGTTCCGTTTCCTTAACGAGCCGTTGCTCGTACGCGGCGCAGGGCCGTAAGCCCATGATATCAGGTGTTGTCAGCTTCGCTGCTGATCCGCGGCGACGGATTATTCCGCCTTGAAAACAACGGCTTATACCACGCAGCCGGGCGCCCTTGGGCAACCCGGTAAGACCCGCTTGCAAACGTGGTAAACGGCCGGCCGCCAATTTTGCCGCGCGAATTGACCGAAATAGGGCGCGCCGAGCCCCGCAACGCGCCCGACCAGCCAGAAATTGGCACGGTGAACGAAGCGGTATCGGGCGCGGGCTCAATTTAGCGACCGCCTTCAGCGGCTGTTCGCGGCTTTGTGTTTCACTTGTGAGACGCCCGCGGGAACCCGTTCCCGCATCCCGCGGTTATCGCAGTGTTGGCGAGGTGGCACATGAAAACATTGTATCAGCAATTTTTCGATGAAGAGGCGCTGCGCTACGCCGGCGAATGCCGGCGCCTAGGGCGCCTGTCGCGTCATGCAAAGCTCACAGCCACGCCACGCCTTTATGCAAAGCCGGAGCGCGAAGGCGCCGACTGGCTTGGTCTGTTGTTCGGCCCGCAGCGCGAATTCGCGCACCGGCGCATATCACGCTGATTTCCGTCACCCGACGTCGCTAGGCCTGGTTCACGCCAAGCGTGAATACCGGGTGCCCTTGATCGACCTGTGAGAGGATGACGCTCGCGCTGATGTGCTCAAAGACAATGCTGTCGCCATGACCGAGATTGACGACTGCGTTGCCGTGGCTGTCGGTGGTCAAATCGGCGAGGATGTCATTGAGCGTCAGGCTGCCGCCGTGATCGTTGCTGAAATTGGCCAGATTGACGGTGTCGCCCGCGTAGTGTCCGGAGGCATCGCTCAAAGTCGAGAAATCGACCAGCGCGTGTACGCCACTGCCTGAGGAGAACTGGAACTGATCTTGTCCGGAGCCGCCGATTGACACGCTGAGCGCCTGGCTCGCCGACGGCACCGTCAGATCTTGCACCATGTAATTTTGCGTCTGCCCCGCCTGCTGAGCGATGTCATTGTCCGACGCGGCAAAATGCCAATCGACGCCGCCGTTGCCGTTCGGGCTCACCGTCAGTGCGCCGGGATAATTACCCTGCGATGTGACGCCGATCGTATCGCTCGCTGCCGCGCCGTCGAACGTTCCGTCGGCGACGTGATGCTGCTCCGCGGGATCGGCGGCCGGATCGTGGATCAGCAGTCCCGTGCCGCTGCTGTCGAGCCCCGCGCTGACGAAGGCTCCCATGTTCGTGCCCGCGACATTCAGGTGAACGGTGGTCGCGCCTTCGCTCACGGTCAGCGTGCCGCTCGACGAGGTTCCGGAGTAGCTGACGTTGGCTGCGTTATCGAAGCCGACGAGGTCCAATACATTTCCGCTCCCGGCAATCCCAGCGATCTGACCGATGAAGCTGGAAGGCTGGTCGAGGACGAGCGTGCCGGTGGCGCCGTCGAAAGCCACCACACCAGAAGCGGCCGCATGGAATTCGAGCGTGGCCCCGGTGTCGATGATGGCATTATGCGAGAACGAGCTGAGGATCACCAAGCGGTCGCCGGTCGCCTCGATCGAGCCGCCGTTGAAGGGGCTTGGATCTTGCGTCGGATTAAACGCCAGCGCCTCGACGTTGGCGTCTATGGTCAGCGAGCCGTTATGAGCCGGATCGCCGATATTGGTGATGACAAAGCCATTGACCGAGTAATTGTTATAGTCGTCCGCGAAAATCGCCGTATTCCAGCCGCCGGTCCCGCCGTGGAAGACGTCCTGCGGCGTCGGGCCGGAGTTCGGGAGATTGGCGCCAATATAATAATACGTATTGTCGACGTTGTTTTCACCCAAGAACGTATCGGAGAATTGAGTCCCCGCGACGTACCGGTCGTGACCCGAGGCCGGCGCATTGCCGTCGATGCTGATGGTGGTGGTGCGCAGATCGAAAGTCTTGAATTCATACTGCGACGTTTGGTCGGGCAAACCGTTGACCAGACGGTCGTAGTTGACGACGATGCGACCGTCGCCCGTAGCCGTGATGTTGTCGAAGACCACCGTCGTGGGATCTGTGAGAACGAACACACCGGGCGAGAATTCGACCGGCGTCACGGTCGTCGTGCCGCCCGAGGTCGTCACCCTGTATTCGCGGATATTGGTGCTGCTGTCATCGCCATAGGCGATGACGAAATCGTCAGCGCCGGCGACAGACGGGTCGGTAAAGTTCTTGACCCGAAGATTTTGAATCTGGCCGTCCGGAATGTCGATCACTTGATGGTAAATCAGCCCGGTGCCTGGCCTGACGGCGTCGAATTCCACCTGATCATAGGTGTGCGAGCCCTGGCCATCGGTGTAGGTCACCGTTTCGTTCCAGCCGACGCCGAAAATATTGTTGTTGGTCGAGAGCTGCTGGAATTGCAGCTGTTGCACACCCTGCCCCGGATAAGGGTTAAGCGAGGGTATGACGTTTTGCGTGATGTGATTGGTCGCGCCGGGATGGGCGGACACGTCGGGAGTGACCGTAAAATTGGACGAGTTATTCGTGGCTCCCGCCGCGGTGTACGTCTGGAACTGAATGGAATCGAACGTCTGCCCGGTCAGGCCAAAGCTCGTCAGTTGCGCGGTGCCGCTTGCGGTACTGGGGCTGGCATAGGCCAGCACATAACCGCCTGATGCCGGTCCCATGAACCACGCCGGCAATACCGGTTGGCCGGTGCCGGGATCGATCGCCACGCTCGAAAGACTGATCGGCGTGGTGACAACGGCCCCCGCAGTGCCTCCGGTTGCAGCGTTCGAGGTAAGATCGAACGGCTGGAAATAGACGCGGTAGCTGCCGGCGCCCGCCGGATTATATTGGTCCCATTCAACGATCGTATTCTGCGCAACTCCCGCGCTGTTGCGGAAAGTCTCGTAGAGATCGAAGTTGGTGAATTGCGTGAAGCTCTCGTCGACCGCCGCCACCGGGGTGAAATCGAGTCCCCCGCCCGCGTTCTCAAGTCCGATGACGCGGAATATTTCGTTGGCTCCGCTGACGGTATCCTGCGCCTTGTAGACGTAAATTCCCTCCGGCGTGGGCTGCCCGGAAATACTGACGTTGGGAACGATCAGGAAGTTTTTGGCCGGAGCATTGACTGCAAACAGCGGACTGGCCGTCACCACCTGTTCCGGCAGGAAGAACGGATCGAGCGTCGCGAAGGACCGGATCGTATCGTAGCTTGGCGCTCCAGCGACATAATCCGGCGAACTCGCAATAGCGAGCTCCACGAATCCGAACGTTGTATTGACCTGCGGATTGACCCCGAACAGGTGCAGGCCGGGCGTCACCGCCGGATATTGGGTATCTCCCCACAGATTCCGCTGGGCGAGGCCGACCGAGGCATTGACGGTCGCGTTTGCCGGCGTCGATCCGGCAACGCCGTCGGTGAGCGAAACCGAGAAACTCGACGATGCCGTCGGTGAACCGTCCTGAATGAAGACAACCGAGCCAGCTTCGACCTGCGCTTCGGTAAAGCTCGTGAGATGCGTGCCCGGCGCCGACGACAGCGCGACCCAGCCGGCCGCCGCCGCGGTCACCGAGAAAACGAGCTGGTTTGCCGTGTTATCCGGGTCGATGCCGTCCAGATCGGCCGTGGTGAGGACGACGGAACCGCCCTGGCCGACGCTGACCGACATATCTCCCGAAATAATCGGCGACACGTTGCCCGATGCTACACTCAGGGCCGTTGTCTGCGGATTGCTGCTGAGGATGCCATCGTTCACCACCCAACTGATGGTGCGGCTGGGATCGGCACCCGCGTTGGTCGGATCCGAGCTGCTCGACGAGAAGCTTACGCTGTCGAGCACCGACTGGTAGTGCGCCAGCGTGTCGTTTCCTGAGAGAAACAGAACCCCGGTCGCCGCGTTGTAGTTCGCCGTGATGGCCGTCCCCGCCGTCACTGCCGCCAAAGTATCGCCGGCGAAGAGGCCGCTGGTGATCGACACTGTCCCCGAGACCATGGTGGCAGTGTCTATGTCATTGACCGTCAGACTGGGCGCTAGCGTCACCCCTGCACCCTGAGCCGTATACGCCGCGTTTGCCGCGACGCTGCCCAGAACCGGCGCGTCATCGACGCCGAAGATCGATACCGTGACCGCCTGGGACACGTTGCCGCCGTGACCGTCCGAGATCTGGACGGTGTAAATCTGCTGCACGTTCTGAAAAGCGCTGAGACCCTGGACCAAGGCATTGTCGATGGTGAAGGTCCAATCCACCTCGCCGCTGCCGCTGCCGGGCGTCTCGACAACGGTCGGCGTGAAGGTGCCGAGCGCGGCCGGCCAGTTGAAGCCGGCCGGTGCATTGGAGGTGTCGATGCTCACGCCTGTGACCGAAACGGTATGCGTATCGGCCAGATCGACGTCGGTGAAATGGAATGCGTTGTGGGTCGAGAGCGAGCCTACCGGGGCACCCGCGAAGCCGGGGGTGGTGACGTCTTCGACCACCGAGCTGAGCGTGCCGGCCGAGCGGTCGACGGTGAAGATATCGGAATTGCCGTTGTCGCTGTCGTTGGGCACGACGAGGTTGCTCGCCGTGCTGCCGAAGACCGTCCCATTTGCGCCAAACGCGGCATCGGCGCCGAGCGTGCTGTCGCCGTTGCCCTGGCTGCCGTCCATAGCCACCGAGATGCGCTGGAAGGTCTGCGTCTGCAGATCGTAGACGAAGGTGTCGCCCTGCCCGTTGGTGTCGCCTGCCACCAGGTTGGTCGCGGTGCTGGCGAAGATGACGTAACGGCCATTGCCGCTGATCGAGGCGCGCTCGCTGTCGCCGTTCGCCTGCATCGTCGCGCTGTCGGTGACGCCGATGATACCGCCGGCGCCGCCATTGGCGTTGCGGTCGTAGACGAAAATATCGAGCTTGCCGTTGGCCGTTCCGCCGGCCTGTACGTCGAGCGCGTCGGAGTCGCTTTGGAACACGATGTAGCGACCGTCATCGCTCATCGACGCCGGCCAGTCGTTGTTGCTCGCTGTCGTCGACGCGACTATTTTCGTGGTGCTGGTCGCGCGGTCGTAGGTATAGAGCGTTTCCGAACCGATCGGCGTGTCGGTGCCGGTTCCGGAATCGAAGCTGCGCGTCTCAACCCAGAACGTCAGATAGCGGCCGGCGCCGCTGATGTCGGGCTGGCTGAAGCTGACCTGCTGGCTCGGATCCGACGGCTGCGGCACGAACTGGGTCGCCACCAGATCGGTTTGGATGTGGCCGGCAAGGTCGGTAACATAGAGATGTCCCGAGGGAGGACCGTTTTCGCTAGATACAAAGCTATCGAAGACGATGCGGTTGCCGGCATCGGAGATGATGGCGTTGTCATCGACGTTGTACGGAGTATTGCCGTTGTCCGGATTGGTCAGCACCCGCACCGTGTCCGAGACACGGTCATAGACGTAAATCTGGTTGATATTGTCGAAGCCGGTCGGCGACTGCGGGTCGGCAACCTGTTGTTGACCTCTGAACACGACGGCGGCGCCATCGCCACTGATCGACACCAGCCCGTCACCGAAGGTTTCGCCCGGCGACAATGACCCAACGTGCGCGGCATCGGTCAGCACAGTGGTGACGCCAGTCTGCCGGTCGTAGAGGAAGACATCCCCCGGGGAATTGTCATTGCCGTTGTTGGTGTCGGGATTGACCTCGCTGCTGAAGAACGCGACAAAACGGCCGAATTGGCTGATCACAGGCGCGACTTCCTGCTGCGCTGCCGCGTCGGTGCCCGCCGTGAGTGGATTTGGGATCGGCACTTCGGTGACGATCGGCGTGAGGTCGATGACCGGCGCGTCGTTGACCGGCGTGACCGTCACGCTGGCTGTCGCCACGTTGCTCAGGTTATTGGAGGCGGCGCCGTCATTGACCTGGAAGCTGATTGTGCGCGCCAGCGCGGACGGGTTGTCGCTCGAATCGAAATACGTCACCGAACGCAGCGCCGCCTGATAATTCGCGAGGGTCGACGAGCCGCTCAGGGTGAGTACGCCGCTCGCGCTGTTGTAACTGCCGCTGATGCCGTTCTGGTTGGTGAAGCCGAGAACGTCCTGACCGGCCGCGAAGTTTCCGGTGATCGACACCGTCGCACCCGCGAGATTGGCGCCGTCGATGTCTGACAGCGTCAGCGCCGTGTCGATCGCCGTCGCCGACTGGTTCTCGGTATAGGCAAGCCCGCCGCCGTTGGCATTCACCACGGGCGCGTCGTTGACCGGCGTCACCGTCACATTTGCCGCGACCACATTGCTTAGGTTATTGGAGGCGGTGCCGTCACTGACCTGGAAGCTGATCGTGCGCGGCAGCGCGGACGGGTTGTCGCTCGAATCGAAATACGTCACCGAGCGCAGCGCGGCCTGATAATTCGCGAGGCTCGACGAACCGCTCAGCGTGAGCACGCCGGTGGCGCCGTTGTAACTGCCGCTGATGCCGTTCTGGTTGGTGAAGCCGAGAACGTCCTGACCGGCCGCGAAGTTTCCGGTGATCGACACCGTCGCACCGGCGAGATTGGCGCTGTCGATGTCTGACAGCGTCAGCGCCGTGTCGATCGTTGTCGCCGCCTGGTTCTCGGTATAGGCAAGGCCGCCGCCGTTGGCGTTCGCCGCCGGCGCGTCGTTGACCGGCGTGACGGCAATCGTCGTGGTCTGCGTACTGCTATTCAGCGTTCCGTCATTGGCCACCCAGCTGATGCTGCGGCTGATATTGGCCCCGAAGTTCGTCGGATTGTGACTGCTCGATGAGAAAGTCACGCTGTCGAGCACAGCCTGGTAGTGCGCCAGCGTGTCGCTCCCGGACAGCGTCAGCACGCCAGCGCTGTAAGCTGCCGTAATGGTGGTGCCCGCGGTCGCCGCCGCCAGCGTGTCGCCGGCAACGAACGTGCCGCCCGAGATTGAAACCGTCGCCGAGGAGAGTGTTGCGTTGTCGATATCACCCACCGTCAGGCCCGATGACAGGGTTACCGGCGCGGCGAGTTCGGTATAGGCCGCGTTTGCCGCGACATTACCGAGCACTGGCGCTTGGTCCGACGAGACGACGATGCCGACCGTCGCGGTTGCCGTCTGCGCTCCGCCGCTGCCGCTGTGGCCCTGGTCGTTGACCGTGAAGGTGAAAGTATCGGGCCCGTTATAGTTGAGGCCGGGCGTATAGGTGACGCCGCTCTGCACAGCCTGCGTAATCGCCGCCTGCGTGCCGGTGAACGACAAAATGCCGCCACTGCCGTCCTGGCCGTTGACGATAGTCAGGCCCGTGGTTTCGATCGGCACCAACGTGCCGTGCGCGACGCTCAGGGTTGCAAGCAAAAGATCGCCGGCCGCGGCGTCCGCGTCCGTCACCAGCCCGGTCGGGGCCACAAGAAGCGTCTGCGTATTCTGGTTGGTCGAAACCGTCCCCGACACATTGGAAATAACGGGTGCGTCGTTGACCGGCGCAACCGTCACGTTTGCGGTGACGACGTTGCTCAGGTTATTGGCGGCGGCGCCGTCATTGACCTGGAAGCTGATCGTGCGCGGCAGCGCGGACGGGTTGTCGCTCGAATCGAAATACGTCACCGAGCGCAGCGCTGCCTGATAATTGGCCAAGCTCGACGAGCCGCTCAGGGTGAGCACGCCGCTCGCGCTGTTGTAGCTGCCAGTGATGCCGTTCTGATTGGTGAATCCGAGCACGTCCTGACCGGCCGCGAAGTTGGCCGTAATCGACACCGTCGTACCGGCGAGATTGGCGCTGTCGATGTCTGACAGCGTCAGTGCCGTGTCGATCGCCGTCGCCGCCTGGTTCTCGGTGTAGGCGAGCCCGCCGCCATTGGCGTTCACCGCCGGCGCGTCGTTGACCGGCGTGACATTGACAGTGATCGTGTTCGGCGTCGGATCGAGATTGACGCCGCCATTGGCGGTGCCGCCATTGTCCTGCACCTGGAAGGTAAAGCTGGTGGAGCCGTTGGCATTGGCCGCCGGCGTGAACACCAGTTGGCCGGCATTGATGTCGACGACGCTGACGAATTGCCCGGCGCTGACGGCCACGCCGTTGTCGGTCAGCGTTCCCGAGGCTGGCAGCGTCGTGATCTCCACCGCGAGCAGCGAGTTGGGCGGCGCGTCATTTGGATCGCTGAAGCCGAAATCGGCGGCGTGGAATGTGTAAGCCTGGTCCTCGTTGGTCGTCACCGCATTGTCGTTGCCGCTCGGCGCGCTGTTGATCGGGGCGACCACTCCGACATTGACGGTGATGGTGTTCGGCGTCGGATCAAGATTGACGCCGCCATTGGCGGTGCCGCCGCTGTCCTGCACCTGGAAGGTAAAGCTGGCTGAGCCGCTGGCATTGGTCGCCGGCGTGAACACCAACTGGCCGGCGTTGATGTCCGCTGCGCTGATAAATTGGCCGGCGGTGACGGCAGCGCCATTATCACTCAGCGTGCCCGAGCCCGGCAGCGTCGTGACTTCGACCGCGAGCAGCGTGTTGGCCGGCGTGTCGTTGGGGTCGCTGAAGCCGAAATCGGCTGCCTGGAACGTGTAAGCCTGGTTTACGGTCGTCGCCACCGCATTGTCGGTGCCGCCGGGCGCATCGTTCACCGGCGTGACATTGATCACCATCGTGGCGGCCGATGACGTGTTTTGCCCACCATTGGCGGTGCCGCCATTGTCGACAACCGCAAAGGCGAACGAGGCGTAGTTGCTGCCGTTGCCGTTTGGGGCTTCCGTGAACACCAGATGGCCGGCGGTAATCTCAGACGCCGCAATCGGCGTATTCAGCGCTACCGCCGATCCGTTCAGAGTCAGCGTCGAACCCTGCGGCTGCGTCAACGAGGTAATGACAACGCTGGCCAGACTGTTGGCCGGACTATCATTGGGATCGGCGAATGGAAAATCCGACAACTGGAAAACGTAGGGCGTGTCTTCGTTAGTCGTCACCGCCGCATTCGTCGTCACCGGCGCATCGTTGACCCCATCGACGATGAGCTGCGCCGACGCGGGAGTGAGCCCGCCGTTGCCATCGGACACGGTGAAATTCGCTGTCAGCGTGACGTGCTGCCCGGCGTCCAAGCTCTTGAAGTTGCCGGCATCGACCGAAAAGGAGATGAGCGAGCCGTCACCGGCCAACGAGACCGACACGCCCGAGGGCGGACTATTCAGATCGATCGGATTGCCATCGGGGTCGAGCAGGGCAAGGTTGACGATTTTGAGCGCATCGCCTTCGGCATCATGCGCATTGAGCGCCGGCAGCAGGCCACCAGCGGTGAACGTCTGTACCCCCGCGTTTTGCGTAACTTCCGAGATCGCCGGCGACACCAGCGTTGGCGCGTCGTTTACCGGCGTCACCGCGACGGTCGCCAGCCCCACATTGCTGAGGTTGTTTTCTGCGGAACCATCATTGACTTGAAAACCGATGGTGCGCGTGTCGGCCGATGGATTATCGCTCGAGTTAAAATAAGTGACCGACTGCAGCGCGGCCTGGTAATCGGCTAGGCTCGCGGTGCCGGTCAGCGTTAGTACGCCGGAACTGGCATTGTAAGTTCCGTGGATGCCGTTCTGGTCGACGAAGCCGAGGACATCCTGCCCGCCTTGGAACCCGCCGGTGATTGCGACCGTCGCCCCGGCAAGCGTTATGCTGTCGACATCGCCGACGACGATCGACTGGCCAATGGCGGTCGGCGCTTGGTTCTCCACGTAGGACACGGACGTCGAAGCGGCTTGCCCCCCGAGGCGAACATTGTCGATCAACAGATCCGAGGCGAATGATGTGTCGCCGGCGTCGAGAACGCCGAACCCGAAAAGATAAGTCCCATCGCTCGGCGCCGTGAACGTGACCGTATGCCAGCCTGAGTCACCAAAATCCCCGACCATAAAAACGTCGGACAGTTTGATGGCCTCGTTGCTGACGCTGTAGAAGGCGAAATCCTTGAACGGAGAATAGTCGGTGGTGGAGAAGTCCCAGTCGAACGTCAGTGTCTGGCCGGCGTGAAGGGCAAAGTCCTTGGCCAGCGCCGAGCCTTCCGTCGGTGTCGTGCTGTTGCCGCCCCCGGAGTTGAGCGCGGCCAGCGTGCCCGCGGCCAGGCCCAGGAAAGCCTCGATCGCTTCGGCTGAGACGGCCGTGACGCCGGCGGTTTCAAGCTGCGCGGCGTGCGTGCCGTCGGTGCCTCCCAGAACCTGGGTGACCTGGCCGGCGGTCTGCCAGACGGAGAGACCAGTTTCGAAGCTGAGATCCGCGGCCGTTGCAATGACCGGTGCATCGTTGCGCCCGTCGATCTCGAAGCTGACGGTGCCGCCGGCGGTCGCCGTCCCATCGGTTACCGGAATCGTGAAAACGTCGTGCTCAATCTCCCCAGCAACAAGCTTGTCGGTGACCGCGCGGCTGTTATCGAGCGTGTAGCTTAGTGTGCCGGCAGAGGTGCTAAGCAGCGCCGCGCCGTAGACACCGTCCTTGGTGTAAACGCCATTGCCCGTATCATGCCAATTGTCAGCAAGCAGTTTGCCGGCATCGAAAGTCGCGGCGCTGCCGCCGGTGACGGTCAGCACGACAACGGATGCGCTATTGCCGGGTTGACCGCCAGCGGCCTCGATCAACGGCGTCGGGGTGGTGGCAGTAACCCCTAGGCCCGCGGGCTGCGTTGGTGGTGGTGGTGGTGGCGGCGGTGGCGGTGGTGGCGACGGCAAAACAAGTGGATTGGACTCGGGGTTGCTAGGCGGCTGAGGAACGGAGACGATGGGACCGTTCGGCGTATCGGCAACATTGACTACGACGTGGCTCGACGACACGTCGGTCGAGGTGATCTGCGTCTGCGGCGTCGTGGAATTTTGCTTTTGCAGAGGTTGACTATTCGGATCGCGCGGCTGGCTGTTCGGGTCCGGCGTCTGATTGTTCTGGTTTGCGTTGTTGCCGGGAAGCGGTTGCGCGGCGAGAATGGCGTGGCCGACCGCCTGGGTCTGGAATACCTGCTGAACCAACGTCAGCGCCTGCGCTATTTCCGCAGGCGTCTTGGCAATAGACGTCGCCGCGCCGGCCGGCGTGACGGTCGTCTGGTTGTTGGCATTGTCGACAGTGGCGATCAACTGGCCGGCAAGCGAATACACGAGGAACTCGCCGACCCTTCCGCCCGGCTCCACCAGCACCGACAGTTTGGTCGTGCCGTTGTTGACATCGATGTCGACCTGCACCGCGGTGCCGCGGATGCCCATGGTCGCAGACGGCGTGCCAACCTTCATGTCGCCGGTGTGCGCGACTTGCCCGGCGACGAAGGTGATCGAACCCTGCACCAGATTGATGAGCGCCGAGTTTGCCGATCCAGGTGACGGGTCGTAGACGAACTCGTTGAGCACCATGCGCGCATTGGCGCCGAGATTGAAGGTGGTGCCGTCGCTGAAGATGATGCCGACCGCCGAACCGCCCTGGGTCTGGATGACGTCGCCCTTGAGCACGACATCGCCGACGTTCAGCGCGACTGTGACGCCGTTGCGCACGGCGATCGCAGAACCTTGTTCGGTGGCAACGCGCCCGATCGCTTGCGCCGCGCCCTGCGGCGGCGTTGCTTGAGCGTATTGGCCGGGCGCCAGCGGGCCAGCCAGCGCGGCGACGATGTCGCCGCTCAGCGCGGCGCCATCGGGCGCAAATAAAGTATGCAGATGACCGGTCTTGAAGTAGTCGTGGACGACGAACGCCGTGCCGTGCTCGCCGATTATCTTGAGGTCGTTTCCGGCGCGTTTGTATTCGCCGTGAAACAGAAACTCCGCAGGGACCGTGAACCCTCCGGCGGGATCAAAGCTAGCCGTAGCCGAAGCCGCATGCAGGTCTACAAACGTCGACCCGTCGCCGCCAAACATTGGACAGCCCCACGATGGACTCGTAATGCGGAGAGCCCAGCCCCGGCCACAGTCAAAATGGATTTTTTAATCGATTCTTAACTACAGAATATTGCGGAAAATGCCTTTAGGTCAATGAGATAGACGTGACGACCAACACATCTTGCCCATTTACTATTAATTGACGCCGCCTGCCCCCGATTGGCGCCTTCAATTCCGCCAAAGCCCGCGGACGGTCACAAATCGTCGGGATTTGCTCGGTCAGGCCGCGGCCGGCGGCCTAGATATAAACGCTGCCTAAACAGCCCCCCAATTGGCTGCTGGTAGCGGATGAGATCCGGCGACGAATGCCCCGGCAGGACGCGGCGGGCCAGAGTCGCCACACAATCAATGGGATAGATAAGGCAAGCGCGGCGTGCCACGTGCTTCGCGGGCCGACCGCGGCCGCGGAATCCCCTCGGTAGCCCTCAGAATTCGTTGGAGAATTATGCCGACTCGCGACGGCTTGTTATTGGTTATGCGAGTGCAAACGCAAACAGTGACCGGTGACGTGGCTCTCATGCCGCAGAATCAGATCGAGCATCTGGATGTCGGGCTGGGGCCGTTTCGCGCCAGCGCACTACGTGTTCTTCAGTTCGTCGCTCTCGGCTTTGGACTGGCGGCGATGACCCTGATGACGGAGCCGGAATTGCGCGAGCAATTGCGGCCCTGGCTCACAGTTACGCTGTGGATTTGCCTTGGCATTTTCGCCGCCGAATTGGCTATCAAGTGCTGGCCGGGCTCGCGAGGCCAAGATTCCTCAGAAAATGACGCGTCGTACTATTTGTTCACCGCGCCCGGCGTGATCGACGCCTTAGCCGTGATTCCCATTCCGATCGCCTTGGCGGCCGGCGTTCCTCAGGACACAGCTTGGCTGCTGGCCTCGCTATGGTTGCTCAAGCTGACGGCGCTGGTCCCGGGATTTGCTCTGCTCGGCCGGGTGATCTCGCTCGAGGCGAGACCGTTGGCGAGCGTGCTCGTCATCTTCCTCATCGTATTACTGCTCGCCGGCACTGCGCTCTATATTCTCGAACGCGACGGTCAGCCGCAGCATTTCGGCAGCTTGCCGCTGTCGCTGTGGTGGGCCGTCACGACGTTGACGACAACGGGCTACGGCGATTCCGTGCCGCAGTCGTTTCTCGGCCGCCTCATCGCCGGCTTCGTCATGATCTGCGGGCTCGGCGTCTTCGGCATGTGGGCCGGCATACTCGCCAACGGATTCGCCGCTGAGCATCGCCGTCGCGATTTCATCCGCAACTGGGACCTGGTCACGCGGGTACCGTTTCTGCGTAATCTCGATCCGCCCGCCATCATCGCGTTGACGCGCATGCTGCGACCGGTAGAACTCGCCGCGCGCACCACCGTGGTGCGGCGCGGCCGGCCGGGCGACTGCATGTATTTCATCGCGTCCGGCGAGGTCGAAGTGAAGGTCGAGCCGCAATCCATCCGCCTCGGTCCCGGATCGTTCTTCGGCGAGATTGCCTTGCTCAAGGACAGCATGCGCACCGCGACCGTCGTCACCACGGCACCGTCGACACTGTTGTTGCTCGAAGTCGCCGATTTTCGTGATTTCATGGCCCACCATCCGGACCTCGCGACGGCAATCGAAAAGGAAGCTGCACGCCGCGCCGGCGCCAATAAAAGCGGCGCCGAAGAGCGAAAGCCGGCCGCACAACTCGCCGACAAGCGAGGCGATGAACGCGCATGAATTTTACGAATAAGCGCTGTATTTGTGATGACGATCACAGCCTATCGCCGAATTCGGGACTGAGCTAGTAATTGCGGTGCGTTTATCGGACGAGTGTCGGGCTCCGAGGTAATCCGTGGTGCATCATTACCAAATGCGGGTGCGCTTCTGGGGCGTGCGCGGAAGCATCGCCTGCCCAGGGCCGGAGACCATTCGTTACGGCGGCAATACCCCCTGCATCGAAGTTCATTGCGGCGACAAGGTCCTGATCTTTGACGCGGGCACCGGGCTTCGTGCGCTGGGCAATGCACTCGCGCGCAATTCAAAAGTTCGCGACATCAACATTTTCCTCACGCACTGCCATCTCGATCACATCATCGGCCTGCCGTTCTTCGCGCCGTTTTTCGCCGAGGGCTACCGGATCCGCATCTGGGCCGGCAATCTTCTGCCTGGAGAGAATATCGAATTGGTCATGCGTAAGATCATGAGCTCGCCGCTATTCCCGGTAGAGGTCGAGATTTTCAAGGCGAATATCGAGTATCACGATTTCCGCTCCGGTGAGGTTTTGCGGCCCTACGACGACATCACCCTGCATACTGCGCCGCTCGATCACCCTGACGGCGCCAGCGGTTACCGCCTCGAATACGGCGGCCGTGTCTTTGCGTTGCTCAGCGACACCGAAGGCTTCCCCGGCAAGCGCGATCGCGAACTTGTCGAGCTCGCGCGCGACGCCGACCTCGCCGTTTATGACGGCACCTTTACCGAAAAGGAAATCGCGGCGCGTGTCGGCTGGGGCCATTCCACCTACGCGCGCGGCATTCGCATGGCGGAGCAAGCCGGCGTCAAGCAGCTCTGCGTTTTTCATCACGATCCCTCGCACGACGATGATTTCATGGACGCGCTCGCCGCCGATGCCGAAGATGCGAGGCCCGGCACCATCATGGCCCGTGAAGGCCAGATCGTCGATTTGTGACCGGCTTGCCCGCTTAAACCATCGGATACGCCCAGCCTGCGCGTCACTTCCGCTGGCATCTCATCCTGATTGACGGTTATAATTTTTTTATGCCGGCGCCGGTCAGGCATTTGGGGCAAGGAGAAAGTAATGCACGAGATGGTCATGGCGCTGGGATTTGTCGCAGGTGCCCTCTACATCGCCAGCCACTACCTAAAAACGATGATACCGCTGCGCATTTGCGAGATCGGCAGCAACATCCTGTTTGTCGGGTACGGCCTTATGTACCCGTCCTATCCGACGTTTGCGCTGTACGGCATTCTGATCGTGATCAATTCGCTGCGCCTCAACGAAATGGTGCAGACGCTCAGGAAAGTGCGCACGGCCGCCGCCGGCGACCTGTCGATGGAATGGCTCAAGCCGTTCATGCACAAGCACGCCTACAAAAAGGGCGACGTGCTGTTCGACAAGGGCGACGAGGCCGATGAAATGTTCCTCATCGTCAGCGGCCGCTGCCGGGTAAAGGAGTTGAACCTCGATCTGGCGCCCGGACAGATTGTCGGTGAGCTTGGCTTCCTCAATCCGGAGCACAGCCGCACGCAAACCGTCGAATGCGTCGAGGACGGGGACCTGCTCACCATCACCTATGACAAGGTGCGTGAACTTTGTCTGCAGGATCCGAGTTTTGGCTTTTACCTGCTCAAGCTCACAAGCAACCGATTGTTGCAGAATATCCGAAAACTGGAGGAGCTGGCCGAAAGGAACAGCCAGCCGGCGCCAGCCTGAGGATTTTGGCGCTCCCTAGGGGACTCGAACCCCTGTTTTCGCCGTGAGAGGGCGACGTCCTGGGCCGCTAGACGAAGGGAGCGGGATGGTTACGACTAGCCTCGATCTTTGGGGCGTGCAAGGACAACCTGTGCCGTGGGCCGCATGATCGACAGCATCGCCAGACACGTGAATTCCGACACCGGACTGGTGCACCGCGGCCGCTTCGTCAACACCGCGTTCGTGCTGGCTGTCGACGAAACCTATTATGCGGTGCGCATCGAACATGGCCGCGTCGCCAAAATCGTCTCCGGCCCCTTTCTTTCTCCCGATCACAGCTTTGTCCTGCGCGCGTCGCGCAAGGTCTGGGAAAAATTCTGGCTGCCGCTGCCGCCGCCTGGCTTTAATGACGTGTTCGCCTTGACCAAGCAGAAATTGATGCGGCTGGAGGGCGATCTGCATCCGTTCATGGCAAATCTTTTGTACTTCAAGGACGTCATCGCGGCGCCACGCAAGGGGATCATGCGATGACCCCTGGCTTCGAACCGGTGACCGGGCGCTATCTACACCTTGACCTGCTCGGCAAGCCGCACCGACTTTACGTCGAGGAAGCAGGGCGCGGCATTCCCCTGCTCTGTCTGCACACTGCCGGCGCCGACTCGCGCCAGTATCGTGGCGTGATGAACAACGCGCGGGTGCGCGAGCATTTCCGCGTCATCGCCTTCGACATGCCCTGGCACGGCAAATCCTCGCCACCGGCCGGCTGGCAGGATACCGAGTATGAGCTGACCTCGCGCGACTATGTGCGCATGATCGTCGAAATTGCCGACGCGCTGGCGCTGGCAAAACCGGTTGTCATGGGTTGCTCGATCGGCGGACGCATCGTGTTGCATCTTGCCCACGAGCGTCCGGAACGCTTCCGCGCGTTGATCGGGCTGGAGACCGCGGCATTTACCGAGCCTTATTACGATGTGCGCTGGCTCGACCGGCCCGACGTGCACGGCGGCATGGTCTGCGCGGGCGTCGTGTCCGGGCTCATCGCTCCAACCGCACCGGCAGCCGAGCGATGGGAAACGCTGTGGCACTACATGCAAAGCGGCCCCGGCGTGTTCAAGGGCGATTTACATTTCTACATGGTCGACGGCGACATCCGCAGCAAAGTCGGCGAGATCGACGTCAGGCGCTGCCCGATGTTTTTCCTTACCGGCGAGTACGACTATTCCTGCACCACCGAGGGAACGCTCGCGGTTGCCGAGCGCCTCGGCGCGCCAGCGACGATCATGAAGGGCCTCGGGCATTTTCCCATGAGTGAGGACCCGGAGGCATTCATGCCTTATCTATTGCCGGTACTCGAGAAGATCAGGGCGCTTTGAGCGTTCCCGCGGGCTTGAGCGTCGCCAGGTCGAACAGCCGGATTTCGGTCTTGCCGTTCGTCTCCAGCGTCACCGCGATGCGGCCCTCGCCGATCGCGGTCGATATCACTCTGGCGCCTGCGGGCAAGGCCGCAGCCATGTCCGGCACCGGAGGCGCACTTCCCCCGGCGCGGAAAACGCGATAGCCGATGACAAGCAACACCGCGCCGACCGCCACAAATGTGGTGACGCTCGCGATCAACATCAGCCGGCGCACCCTGGCGATCGCGCGTTCGGCATCGGGGCTGAGGGATTTTTCGCCGCTGGGCATTGCCTGAGACATGACGGATCGCGCAATCGAAACTGTGACCATCGCCGACAGCGAAACTGGCCGGCGGCTTGACCGTGTGCTCGCCGCGCGTATCCCGGCGCTGTCGCGCTCGCGCCTGAAAGCCTTGATCCTCGACGGTCAGGTTGCGATAGCGGCGCGCACGATCCGCGATCCGGCAGCCCCCGTCAATTCCGGCGATCTCGTGAGCGTGACACTACCGGCGCCCGAACCTGCCAAGCCCGAAGGCGAAGCGATCCCGCTCAACATTGTCTATGAGGACGCCGAGCTTATTGTCATCGACAAGCCTGCGGGGTTGGTGGTGCACCCCGCCGCCGGACACGCCACCGGTACGCTGGTCAACGCGCTGATCGCGCATTGCGCTGACAGCCTGTCGGGCATCGGCGGCGTCAAGCGGCCGGGCATCGTGCACCGGCTCGACAAGGACACCAGCGGACTGATGGTGGTGGCTAAGACCGATCGCGCCCATCGGGCACTCGCGGCCCAATTCGCCAATAAAACCGAAAGCGGATTGGAGCGCGGCTATCTGGCTTTGGTCTGGGGCGCCCCGGCGCGGCCCAAGGGTACAGTTGACGCCCCTCTCGATCGTCATCCCAAATCCAGGGACCGGCGCGCCGTGCGCGAAGGCGGGCGCTCCGCCGTGACCCATTGGCAGGTGTTGGAGCGCTACGCCGGGCAAAACGGTGAGCCGGTCGCCAGCCTGTTAGCCTGCACCCTGGAAACCGGGCGTACGCACCAGATCAGGGTGCATTTGGCGCATATCGGCCACCCAATTCTCGGTGATGGCACTTACGGCGCGGGTTTTCGCACCAAGTCCAGCCTGCTTTTGCCGAACGCGCAAATGGCTTTGCAGGACCTTGAAAGGCAGGCTTTGCATGCCTATTTGCTTGCTATCAAACACCCCGTAACCCGAGACGTCCTGCGGTTCCGTTCGGAACTGCCGGCCGATCTTGGGCGTTTGCGTCACGCCCTCGCGGAGTCCACTGCGGCAACGCGCGGACGATCAAAATAAGCTAACCATACCAACAGTTTGGTGGCAGGCCGAGAGCGCATATCAGGGTCACGGCGACGTGACGGGCGCGACACTTTATTTCGTGCCCCCAGTCCGGTATGCTGCACCTGCGATCAGATTTCGCGGTCGCAATAAGCAGTCTGCGCTGTCGGCTCGGGGAGCGGCGGCGTCAACAGCCTGCCGATCGTATCGGGGGCTATTTAAGGAGGGCGCTATCATGGCCCGTTCAGCCGCAATGCCGGCACTCAAGGCCGAATCCGGCCTTTCGCACTACCTGGAAGAGATTCGCCGGTTCCCGATGCTGGAACCGCAGGAAGAATACATGCTGGCGCGCAGCTGGCGTGAGCACGGCGACACCCAAGCCGCGCACAAGCTGGTCACCAGCCATCTCCGCCTGGTCGCCAAGATCGCCATGGGTTATCGCGGCTACGGCCTGCCGATTTCGGAAGTCGTGTCCGAAGGCAATGTCGGGCTGATGCAGGCGGTCAAGCGATTCGAGCCGGAAAAGGGCTTTCGGCTGGCCACCTACGCCATGTGGTGGATCAAGGCCGCGATCCAGGAATATATCCTGCGTTCGTGGTCGCTGGTGAAGATGGGCACCACCGCCAACCAGAAGAAGCTGTTCTTCAACCTGCGCAAGGCCAAGAGCAAGATTTCCGCGCTCGAGGAAGGTGATCTTCGTCCCGACCAGGTCAAGCTCATCGCCAAGCGTCTCGGCGTCACCGAGCAGGACGTTGTCGACATGAATCGCCGCCTCGGCGGTGACGCCTCGCTCAACGCCCCGATCCGCGACGACGGCGAGTCGGGCGAATGGATGGATTGGCTGGTCAGCGACGCCCCGACGCAGGAGAAAATCCTGGCTGACAGCGAGGAAAGCGACAACCGCCATCAGGCGCTGGTCGGCGCGCTCGACGTGCTCAACGATCGCGAACGGCGCATCTTCGAGGCGCGGCGGCTTGCCGATGATCCGGTCACGCTCGAGGATCTCGCCGCCGAATTCGGCGTCTCGCGCGAACGCGTGCGCCAGATCGAGGTGCGCGCCTTCGAGAAGGTGCAGAAGGCGGTGAAGAACCGCATCGCCACCATGGAGCAGCCCGAAGCTGCCGAGGCGACCGTCCACTAAGTCAGTACGTCGGATCGAATAAGACATGCCCGGCTCGCAAGGCCGGGCATTTTATTTTGGGCTGCGGTGTCACTGGCCCCAGGCGCGGAAGGCTTCTTCGAAGACGCGCGAGCCGGCAATGCCTTTTTCCATCGCCAAAATGGCGCGCTTGCCGCTGACATAGACGATCGGAATATCCATCCAGTCGCGGGTTTTGAGCAAGTCGATATTGCGCTGCACGTCGGCGTCGACTGCGGAGAGACCTACCAGGAAATAGCCGTTGGTGACCTTCACCGCGAGGCCGGCGAGCGGAACGCCGCGCGCCTGTTCGTCCGCCTTCATCAGCACGCCGGGGATGTTGTTGACGCCGCCTTCGGAAAAATCCGCCGGCAGCGTGAATACGATCTCGATGGTGTGGCTCGCCGGCAGCGCCTTGTCGGTATTGCGGCGCAGCGACCACGTCATGCGCAAATGCCGCTCGGGAATTTCGACGTCGGCGCGCACCGCAATCTCGGGCGCGAGCCCCGGGCCGGGGGATACGGTCTCGGTGCGCCAGATGGCCGAACCGACATAGCGTTTGCCGTTCGGATCGTTTGGATCCTCGTCGTAGAGCACGACTTTTTGCGCCACCGAGGCTGCGGGTGCGTTTGCCGCATTCGGCGCATTGTCACCGCCGACGCGGTCGCTGATCTTGGGCCGGCCGGCGGGTTGCGCCGGCTGTTGCTGCTGGGCGGTCGTCGCTGGCGGCGGCGAGCGCAAGGCCGCCACCAGCGAGCTGATGGTGTGACGCTGCCAGTAGGCCGCGCCGGCGGCGCCGGCGATGACCAGCAGCAGCACGACGATCCTGATCAGCCCGCGATATGACCGCACCGGGGGTGAATAGGCCACCTGCTCGTCAAAGGGCTGCGGTTCGTCGAAGCGCGGCGGAGGCGGCGGTTCCCAACCACGCTCCAGTTGCGGGCGCTCGGGGGCGGGCTCCAGAGCCTCGTCACTGGTTTCAGTATCGCTCGGAGTCACGACCGCCGAGGGTTGCCCGACGGTGAAGTCGCTGCGCTTGAATGGAGGTTCAGCCGCCGGCGGCGGCTCGCCGGGCACGGCGTCAAGGACATCATGAGCCGCGCGATTGGCTTGCGTCGTCGCAGCGCCCAGTCCCTCCGCCTCGGCGACCACAGCGCGGAACCCGCGCAAGCCTTCATCGGACAGCGACGGCCGGGTCTCACCCTCGTCTGCTTCCGGGCGGCGTTTCGAGGCCTCGGTCTCGACCTTGCGGATTGCCTCTTCCAGCGCCAGCCGCTCGCGGGTGATATCGGATTCGTTGAGCGGCGGATCGACGCCGCGCAATTGGCCGACCAGCGCCGTGCGCGCACGATCGTACAGCACGCGGCGGATTTCCCCGGTGTTCTTGTCGAGACCAGAGACCGCCTTTGCGATCAAGGGGTAGTAGTCAGCCATTGCCTGCCACGCAGCCGTGCTTTCCCTTGTACAGGGTCACGATCCGAAAACCGGTTCGTTGCATCTCGCGATCATGCGCCACCCCGCCCCGTTCAATCTGAATCTCGGACAATCTTGGCATATTTTTGCGCTCAGTTTTCGAATGGATTTTTCATCAGGATGGTGTCTTCGCGCTCCGGACTGGTGGAGAGCAGCACCACCGGACAACCGATTAGCTCTTCGACGCGGCGTACATATTTGATCGCCTGCGCCGGCAATTCCGCCCACGAGCGAGCCTTGGCGGTGGGCTCCTTCCAACCGTCAATGATTTCATAAATCGGTTCCACCCGCGCCTGCGCCCGTTCCCCCCCCGGCAGGTGATCGATCTCGCGGCCATCGAGCCGATAGCCGACGCAGACTTTGATCTCCGGAAACGTATCCAGGATATCCAGCTTGGTCAGCGCCAGCCCGTTGATGCCGGACGCGCGCACCGTCTGCCGCACCAGCACCGCATCGAACCAGCCGCAGCGCCGGGGCCTGCCCGTCACCGTGCCAAATTCGCGGCCGCGCTCGCCGAGCTTCTTGCCGATAGCATTATCCATCTGGTCGGTGGGGAAAGGCCCCTCGCCGACCCGCGTCGTATAGGCCTTGCAGATGCCGAGCACGAAATCGATGGCGCCGGGCCCGACACCGGAACCGGTCGCCGCCTGCGCCGCGACCGTGTTGGACGAGGTCACGAAGGGATAAGTGCCGTGGTCAATGTCAAGCAGCGCGCCCTGCGCACCCTCGAACAGAATTCGCTTGCCTTCGCGCACCTTGCTGTCGAGCAACGACCATACCGTATCCATGTAGGGCAGTATTTTCGGCGCCAGCGCCGCGAGGTCATCGTAGATCGCCTTGGCGTCGATCTCGTCAAGACCATTGCCGCGGCGCAGCGCATTGTGATGCGCCAGCAGCCGCTCGATTTTCTGCCCAAGCGAAGGCAGGTCGGCGAGGTCCATGAAACGGATGGCGCGGCGGCCGACCTTGTCCTCGTAGGCCGGTCCGATGCCGCGCTTGGTGGTGCCGATGCGGGTATTTGCGTTCGATGACTCGCGAAATGCATCGAGCTCCTGATGCAACGGCAGGATCAGCGGCGCGTTTTCGGCGATACGCAGATTGTCCGGCGTCACCGCAACCCCTTGCGTTTTGAGCTGGGCGATCTCGCCAAGCAAAGCGTGTGGATCGACCACCACGCCGTTGCCGATGACCGAAAGCTTGCCGCCGCGTACCACCCCCGAGGGCAACAGCGAAAGCTTGTAGGTCACGCCGTCGATCACCAATGTGTGGCCGGCGTTATGCCCACCCTGGAAGCGGACGACGATGTCGGCCTGTTCGGACAGCCAGTCGACGATCTTGCCTTTGCCCTCGTCGCCCCACTGCGAGCCGACTACCACCACATTGGCCATGCAAACTTAATCCCTGCGCCAGCGCCCGGACACTTGCGCCGGGGTCGCTCCGGCCAGGTCCACCTTCGGATAAAGGAAGAGGCCCCCTGAGGCAAGCCAGACGGGGCCCGCGGCTCGCGCCACAAAGGCCTGATTTTACATCTTTATTTTCAGAAATGCAGGGGCTTGGCCTGCTGCACTTGCGGCAGCGCGCGCACCTTGGCCAGCACGTCGTCCGGCAGTTCGCCGTCGATCTCGATGAGCGCGATGGCGCTGCCGCCCGGCGCATCGCGCCCGACGTGGAACGTGGCGATGTTGATCCCGGCCTCCCCGAGCGTCGAGGAAAAACGGCCGATGAAGCCCGGCTTGTCGAGGTTGGTGATGTAGATCATCGACGGCCCGAATTCCGCGTCCATGCGGATGCCCTTGATATTGACGATGCGCGGGCGGCCGTCGGCAAAAACGGTGCCGGAGAGATGACGCGACTGGCGCTCGGTCGTCACTGTCACCGTAATTAGGCTCTCGTAGTCCCCCGCCATTTCCCGCGTGATCTCTTCAACCACGATGCCGCGCTCCCTGGCCACCAGCGGCGCGTTGACGACGTTGATGTCCTGCAACATGGGCCGCAACACCCCGGCGACGGCGGCGGCGGTGAGCGCCTTGGTGTTCATCTGTGCCACAGCGCCCTCGTAGCAAATGCCGACCTTGATCAGGCCGGTCTCGGTCAACTGTCCGGCGAACGATCCAAGCTTCTCGGCGAGGGCGACGAAGGGCTTGAGCCTGGGCGCCTCTTCGGCGCTGATCGAGGGGAAGTTGATGGCGTTGGAAATCGCGCCGCGCAAAAGGTAGTCGGACATCTGCTCGGCCACCTGCAATGCCACGTTCTCCTGCGCTTCGCTGGTTGAAGCGCCAAGATGCGGCGTGCACACGACATTGGGCAGGTTGAACAGCGGACTTTCCGTCGCCGGCTCCACGGAAAAGACGTCGAAGGCAGCGCCCGCGACATGACCCGACTTAAGCGCCTCGGCGATCGCTGCCTCGTCAACCAGGCCGCCGCGCGCGCAGTTGACGATACGAACGCCTTTTTTCATCTTCGCGATCGCCGCAGCGTCGACGATGTTGCGGGTCTTATCGGTGAGCGGGGTGTGCAGCGTGATGAAATCGGCGCGCTTGAACAATTCGTCAAGCTCGACCTTGTCGACGCCGAGGTCGGCGGCACGCTCCTCCGACAGAAACGGGTCGTAGGCGATCACCTTCATCTTCAGCCCGAGAGCGCGCTCGGCGACGATGGAACCGATATTGCCGCAGCCGATGACACCGAGGGTCTTGGCGAAAATCTCGACCCCCATGAACTTGTTCTTTTCCCACTTGCCGGCGCGAGTGGAGGCATCGGCTTCCGGGATTTGCCGCGCCAGCGCCAGCATCAGCGAAATCGCATGCTCGGCGGTGGTGATGGAATTGCCGAATGGCGTGTTCATGACGATGATGCCGCGCGCGGTCGCCGCCGGCACGTCGACATTGTCGACGCCAATGCCGGCGCGGCCGATGACTTTCAGGTTTTTGGCGCCTTCCAGGATCTTCGCTGAAACCTTCGTCGCCGAGCGGATGGCGAGACCATCGTAGTCGCCGATAATGGCGGCAAGTTTTTCCTTGTCCTTGCCGAGATTGGGCTCGAAATCGACTTCGACGCCACGATCCTTGAAGATCTGCACGGCCGCGGGCGACAGCGCGTCGGAAATAAGAACTTTGGCCATGACTCAGGCCGCCTTCGGCAGTGCGGCTTTGGCTTCGGCGAAGGCCCAGTCGAGCCAGGCGGTCAATGCTTCGACGTCGCTTGTCTCCACAGTGCAGCCACACCAGATGCGCAAGGACGGCGGCGCATCGCGGTGATTGGCGATGTCGTAGGCGACGCCTTCCTTCTCGAGCATCGCCTCCATGCTCTTGACGAAGGCAAGCTGCGCTTCGACCGGCAGCCGCGCCACTGCCGGGTCGAGAAGCCGCAGGCACACGGAGGTATTGGAGCGCGACGCGGCGTCCTTCGCCAGCGATTCGATCCATGGCGTGCGCGCAACCCAATCGCCAAGCACCTTGGCATTGGCATCGGCGCGCGCGCGCAACGCCTTCAGGCCGCCGACCGACTTCGCCCAAGTGAGTGTGTCGAGATAGTCCTCGACGCACAGCATTGACGGCGTGTTGAGGGTCTCGCCGGCGAACAGGCCTTCATTGATTTTGCCGCCCTTGGTGATGCGGAAAATCTTCGGCAGCGGCCAGGCCGGTTTGTAGCTTTCCAGCCTGGCAATCGCGCGCGGGCTCAAGATCAGCATGCCATGCGCGCCCTCGCCACCTAACGCCTTTTGCCAGGAGAAGGTCACGACATCGAGCTTGGGAAAGTCGAGGCCTTGCGCGAACGCCGCCGAGGTTGCATCGCAAATCGTCAGGCCTTTGCGGTCGGCGGCGATCCAGTCGCCGTCGGGCACGCGCACGCCGGAAGTGGTGCCGTTCCAGGTGAACACCACATCGCCGTTGAAATCGACCTTCGACAAATCGGGCAGCTCGCCGTAGGGCACCTTGAGAACGGTGACATCCGCAAGCTTGAGCTGCTTTTCGACATCGGTGACCCAGCCGTCGCCGAACGATTCCCAGGCCAGCATGGTGACCGGCCGGGCGCCGAGCAGCGACCACAACGCCAACTCCACCGCTCCGGTGTCGGAGGCTGGCACGATGGCGATGCGGTAATCGGCGGGGACTTCGAGCACCTCGCGGGTCAGATCGATGGCGCGCTTGAGCTTCGCCTTGCCGATCTTGGATCGGTGCGAGCGCGCAAGAACGGCGTCGGTGAGGGCTTGCAGGCTCCAGCCGGGGCGCTTGGCGCAGGGGCCGGACGAAAAGTGCGGAACGGCCGGCCGCACGCCGGGCTTCTGTGTCGTCATAGTCTATCCTTCCAGATAGGCGCCCCTCGGTGGGGAGGGGTGTCCCACTGGCGGAGATAGTCGAGACGGAAGGCGCGGTCAACTGCCGCGATGCTGGAAGAAAGGGAGGAAGAGAAGAAAGTGGCGGGGCTAGAACTTCACGCCCAAGCCGACCTTGCCGCTGTTGATGGTGCTGCGGATGCCGTTGACCTGGGCAAAGCCGACGAATTCCCATTCGCCGCGCAGAAAGACGTTCGGCAGAAGCGCGATATCCATGCCGAGGCCAAGCGTGAAGCCGCCAACGATGGCATTGTCTTTCGCGCTGCTGCCGGTGAAAACGACCGGCGGCTGCGCCACGCCGCCGATGGAAACGACGTCTGTTACGGTTGCGTTGACCGCATAATTGAAGCGGCCGACCGCGCCGCCGACAAAGGCATACGGCAAGAATTGGCCAAAGGCGTATCCGGCGCGCGCGCGCAACGTCGCGTAGTCGATAAGCTTGTTTTGCGAGTTGGCGTCGATCGTGACGGTATTCGGATTGCCGTCCACGGTTACAATTCGCGTGATCGAATCGGCCGCCTGGGCATTCATCGAATTCAGCCGGGTGTAGGTTCCGTCGAGACCGAGCACAATCTCGCCCATCTGATAGTTGTATCCGAGAAACAGGCCGTAGCTCATGCTGTTGGTAAGATCGTTCGGCAAAACCGTCCAACTCGACGGCGACGCCTGCGCCTCCAGTGTGCTGTTGCGCAACATGAAGGCGACGAGATCGCCCGTACTGTTACCGAAGTCGGTGTTCATACTGCTGGCGCCGATCTGTACGCCGAAATTGATGCCGTCCCACTGATTGTAATTGCTCGAAGCGAACGGACTGGTAAATGAGCCGCGCAAAGCGTCGAAGTCGCCGGCGGCTGCGTGTCCCGGCGCGAGCAGAAACAACCCGATGGCGGCAAGCCGTAATCCGGTGAAAACGCGTCGCGCGCCGCGGGCGGCGCAGACGTGATTGGGCTCAACGCCAGTCATCGAAACTCCAACGCAGGCCGACGCGCACCTCGTGCGCGGCAACATTCTTGAACGTCATCGAGCCGGAAGTGTCACTGCCCGTTTTGACGTCGCCGATGTTGAGGTAACGATAGGCGACGTCGATCAGCATATTGTGCGATATGGGGTAAGCCGCGCCCGCCGTCGCCGCCCAGGCAAAACCCCATTGCTGCTTGCTGCTTCCGTCAAAGGGCGGCGCGCCCGTGCTCGAATAGCCGGTGACATCGGTATAGGCGGCGCCGAGGCCGCCACCGACATACGGCGTGATCCGGTACCAGGTGCCAAGATCGAGATAGCCGTTGAGCAGCGCCGTGGTCGCCTGGATTTTCGCCGTGGTATCTCCGGGCGCCGCGATCGTGCCCTCGTACTTGAGCGCCGACAGGTAATCGATGGTGACGTCCGTGCGCAACCAGCGCGTCTTCACGCCGACGCCGACGCCGGCCGTAAAGCCAGTGTTGAGCTTGCTGCTGGTTGGGTCTGGAAACGGCGCGGCCGATTGCGCGCCGTCGAGGACACCCCAGGCGGCGCCAAGATCACCGCGCACGTACCAGCCGGAAAATACGTCGACGCGTGGCGGCGCTTGGTACGTCGGCGGTGGCAGGGAGACGTAGCCGGGCATGTCGGCGGCAAGCGCCGCCGCAGGCGCGGTTGCCAAAGCGACGGTCGCGGCGGCCCAGGTCCGCATCCGGTTTTGAACTCGCTTTTCTGCGCTACGCATGCGTCAGCCCTTGCTGCGCAACGGCGGCGGCGGGGAATAGACCGGAGGCGGCGGCGCGTAGACGGGCTGCGGCGGCGCGTAGACCGGAGGCGGCGGCGCATACACGTAGCGCGGCGGTGGCGGTCCGAAATCACAGCAGGTCCAGCGCAGGCCGAGCATGATGTCGTGGGAATAAAGCTTGTCGAACTTGAATGAGTCCGGGAAACAGCCGCCGTTGCAGTCGACGGTGTCGGTGATCGAGCCGTAATTGAGGTAGCGGTAGGTGAGGTCGACCTTGAAATTCTTGGTCACGTTGTAAGAAACGCCGGCGTAGAGCGCCCAGGCCAGATTCCACGTGCTCGGATTGCGGCCAAAGCCGAACCCACCATTTGGATTGACGTCGGTAAAATCGACGAGTTGAGTGTAGGCGGCGCCAACGCCGGCGCCGACAAACGGCGTGAAGCATTCCCAAGTGCCGAGATCGACAAACGCGTTGGCCAGAAACACCCAGGACTTCAGGTAGCCTTCGTACGTGTCCAGTCCGGCGGGCGGATAGCTGCCGAAGGCATAGACCCGCGCCTTGCTGCGATATTCCGCGGTGCCCTCGAAGCGCAGCCAGTTGTTCCACTCGTAGCCGAGACCGCCGCCGATAAACGTGGCGTCGCTGATCGAACTGCTTTGAAAGACAAAGCCGTTGCCGGCATTGCCTGGATTCTGCAGGTAATCGAGCGTGTAATTGCCATTCATGCCGACGCCGATGAAGCCGCGCAGGTACCAGCCATTGCAGCAATCCTGCACGGGCGGCTGCACGTAGATCGGTGGTGGCGGCGGCTGCGGATAGTCGGCGGCGACCGCCGCCGAAGCGGCGAGCGAACAGGCTGCGGCGAGTGCGCAGATTTGGAGACGCCGACCTACCATCGCATCATCCTTTGCCGAGTCCGCCGGAGAGCCGGCGGCGGATAGATGCGCGGACGATGGCAGTAAATCGTTAAGTGGCTCTTAACCTTGTTTTTTAACGACGTTTTTTAACGAAACGGTACCCATAAATTTTTGCGGCAACAGGGGGCTTGCCGGCCGCGGGCGTAGAATCGCGAATTAAGAAAGCATTTACGAGTGGGGCTTGGCCGCAGTGAAGCCGCCTAGTCTTCCCCACCCTCTCCCATCTCGCCGATGTGGTGCTGAGCGTAGAGCTCGACGCCGAGCTTGGCGACGAGGTCGAGCTGCGTCTCAAGGAAGTCGATATGGTGTTCCTCATCCGACATCAGCTTCTCGAACAGATCGCGGCTGACATAATCCTTGACCGAATGGCAGTGGGTCGCCGCTTCAGCGTAGAGTGCGCGCGCCGACATTTCGGCCGCCAGGTCGCAGTCGAGCACTTCCTTGACGTTTTGCCCGATATGCAGCGGATCGAGCACCTGCATGTTGGGAAAGCCGTCGAGGAAAATGACGCGCTCGATCAGCTTGTCGGCGTGCTCCATCTCCTCGATCGATTCCTTGCGCCACTGCTTGGCAAGATCCTTGTAGCCCCAGTTGTCGAGCAGGCGGTAATGCAGCCAATACTGGTTGACCGCGGTCAACTCGTGGCGCAGCGCCTTGTTGAGGAACTCAACGACCTTTACATCGCCCTTCATGGCGTCACTCCAGATTGCCGGAAGGGCAGACTAGCGCGAATCAGTCGCGAGGCAATGCGTGCGCGGCACAGGCGCAACCAGCGGGGCAACCAGCGTCTTCGAGAGCCTCGTCCATGATTTTGCGTATGGTGCGCAGGCAGCGCCCGCACTGGGCGCTGCAGCCGAGGCAACGATGGACATGCGCAGCGCTGCGTGGCGCCGCGGCATTCACCGCGGTGCGCACTTCCCGGTCGCTCAGCACGTTGCAGGAACAGACGATCATCGAGCCCGGCCTTGGCGGTCTATGCAACCGCGGATCGGCATTTCGCTACCGGCTCCGGCTCGGGGAGTCAAAGCAAATCCACTCTTTAAAAACGTTCTAAACTATTGAACGGTAATGATTTTCCGACTTTTGCCGGCGCTTGCTCCCGACAAATTCAGATAACAGAGCGGGTTATCGCGGATGCTCAGGCGGCGACGCCCGCAAGCGCTTCGACCACGTCGTCGACCGCGGCTTCCACCAGCGCCTTGTCGTCACCCTCCGCCATAACGCGGATCACCGGTTCGGTGCCGGAAGGGCGCACGAGTAGCCGGCCGCCACGGCCGAGCTTGCGTTCGGCGCTGGCGATGGCCGAGCGCACGGCGGCGTTCTCCAGCGGCTTGCCCTTCTGGTAGCGCACGTTCTTGAGCACCTGCGGCAGCGGCTCGAAACGGTGGCAGAGTTCGGAGACAGGCTTGCCCTTCCGCTTGACCACTGCCAGCACCTGCAGCGCGGCGACGAAGCCGTCGCCGGTGGTGGTGTAGTCGGAGAGGATGATGTGGCCCGACTGCTCGCCGCCGATATTGTAGCCATGCGCGCGCATATGCTCGAGCACGTAACGGTCGCCGACCGGCGTGCGGATCAATTCGATGCCGAGTCCGGCGAGATGCCGTTCCAGCCCGAGATTGGACATCACCGTCGCCACCACGCCAGGCTTTACCAGCCGGCCGTCTTCTTTCCAGCTTTCGGCGATGACCGCGAGCAACTGGTCACCGTCGACCGCGCGGCCGCGTTCGTCGATGATGATGACGCGGTCGGCGTCGCCGTCGAGCGCGATGCCGATGTCGGCGCGCATTTCGCGCACTTTGTGCGTGATAGCCGCGAGGTCGGTCGAGCCGCATTCCTTGTTGATGTTGAACCCATCCGGATCGACGCCGATGGAAACGACGTCTGCGCCCAGTTCCCAAAGCGCTCCCGGCGCCACCTTGTAGGCTGCTCCATTGGCGCAATCGATGACGACGCGCAGGCCGGACAGGTCGAGCGCGCGCGGCAGCGTGCGTTTGGCAAATTCGATGTAACGATCCTGGACACCGTCGATGCGCTTGGCGCGGCCGAGGTCGGTTCCCTTGGCGAGTTGAGTGGATAGATCGGAATCGATCAGCTTCTCGATTCTGGCCTCGACCTCGTCGCTGAGCTTGTAGCCGTCCGGGCCGAACAACTTGATGCCGTTGTCGTCGAACGGATTGTGCGAGGCGGAAATCATGACGCCGAGATCGGCGCGCATCGAGCGAGCCAGCACGCCGACCGCGGGCGTAGGGATCGGGCCGGTGAGAAGCACATCCATGCCGACGGAGGTAAAGCCCGCAACCAGCGCGGTCTCGATCATGTAGCCGGAGAGGCGGGTGTCCTTGCCGATAAGCACCCGATGGCGGTGGTCGCCGTTCCGGAAGACAAGCCCGGCGGCCTGTCCCGCCTTGAGCGCGAGTTCCGGCGTAATCACCTTGTTGGCGCGGCCGCGAATACCGTCCGTGCCGAAATAGTGACGAACCATCGATACCCCTTCGACCGCTTGAGCGGTCGCGCCTCCCTCTCGGGGGCCCTTATAATCAAGCCCATTTTAAAAGGCCAATCGCGGCATTCTGCTTCAAATGTTGTAAGCAAACATTACTGCACCCGCCCCAATGTTTGGCGGGCCCCTACGCCCTAGGATTCGTTGCTGTAAGCACCCTTTTCTCGACCGGTTCCGCCGTGCTACCCGAGAACGGACCGGGCCGTCCTCATGAAGATCGCAGCCAACATCGATGACCTGCGCCAGCTCGCCCAACGGCGCGTTCCGCGCGCCTTTTTCGAGTACGCCGACAGCGGGTCGTATGCCGAACAGACCTTCCACGCCAACCTCGACGACCTCGCCGCCATCAAGCTGCGCCAGCGGGTGCTGGTGAACGTCGACAATCGCGATCTCTCCACCAAGATCATCGGCACGCAGGCCAAGGCGCCGATCGCGCTGGCGCCGATCGGTCTGTGCGGCATGATCCACGGCGACGGCGAAATCCTCGCCGCGCGCGCAGCGCAAGCCGCCGGTATCCCCTTCACGCTTTCAACCATGTCGATCTGCTCGATCGAGGACGTCGCCGACGCCGTGTCAAAGCCGTTCTGGTTCCAGCTCTACGTCATGCGTGACCGCGGCTTCATCAAGGAATTGATCCAGCGCGCGGCCAAGGCGAAGTGCAGCGCGCTGGTGCTCACCGTCGACCTTCAGGTGCTCGGCCAGCGCCATCGCGACATCAGGAACGGCATGACCGTGCCGCCGCGCGTCACCGTCGCCAACGTCGTCGACGTCGCCACCAAGCCGGCCTGGGCGCTTTCGATCCTCAAGGGCAAACGCAAGACCTTCGGCAATCTTGCCGGCCACGTGCAGGGCATGGATGGCATCAAGTCGCTGGCGCAGTGGACCAACGAGCAGTTCGATCCGCGGCTGAGCTGGAAGGACGTCGAATGGATCCGCGACCAGTGGGGCGGCAAACTCATCATCAAGGGCATTCTCGACATCGATGATGCGAGATTGGCCGCCAAGACCGGCGCCAGCGCGCTGGTTGTCTCCAACCATGGCGGCCGCCAGCTCGACGGCGCATCGTCGTCGATTGCGATGCTGCCAAAAATAGCGAACGCGGTCGGCTCCGACATCGAAGTGATGTTCGACGGCGGCATCCGCACCGGGGCGGATATGTTGCGTGCGCTCGCGCTGGGCGCCCGTAGCTGCATGATCGGCCGCGCCTTCGTCTACGGGCTTGGCGCCAACGGCGAGGCCGGCGTCACCAAGGCGATCGATATCCTCAAGAAGGAGCTCGATGTCTCGATGGCGCTCACCGGCGTCAAGTCGATCGACGAAATCGGCCCCCAGGTACTGGCGGATTCGCCGCTGCGCAATTACGAGGAGCCGGCAAAGCCGCGCAAGCGCCGCCGCTGATCACTCCTGCCGGCTTACCTGGCGGCCAATGGGAGGTTTGGGCGATGAGCATCCTGTATCACGACGGCAACCGGCAGCTACAGGACCGCTTCGACAGCCGGCGCATGGCCGACCGGCTGGAAGAAAAGCTCACGCGCACGGTATTCACCGCCGACGACAAGGCCTTCATCGAAGGTGCCGCTTATTTCTTTCTTGCTACCGCCGACGCGCGAGGGCAGCCGGACTGCTCGTTCAAGGGCGGCATGCCCGGCTTCGTGCGCGTAACCGGTGCCTCTGAACTCGCCTTTCCCGATTATGACGGCAATGGCATGTTCAAGAGCCTTGGCAACATCAAGGTCAACGACAATGTCGGAATGCTGTTCATCGCCATGCACGGCAAGCCGAAGCGCCTGCGCGTCAACGGCAGTGCGCTCGTCAGCGACGCCGATCCATTGCTCAGGCAGACGGTCGGCGCGCAACTGATCGTGCGGGTAACGGCACGCGCCATTTTTCCCAACTGTCCGCGCTATATTCCCAACATGGAATTGACCGGACCGTCGACCTACATGCCACAGCCGGGATGCGAGCCTCCTGAGCCGCCCTGGAAAAAATTCGACGAGTTCAAGGACGTCGTTCATCCACGCCAGCCGACCTTCAAAGGTTAGGCGAACGGCCGGCGAGCACCTGGTGAATCTGCGCCACGACCGCGGCGCCCTCGCCGATCGCCGCGCCGACGCGCTTGGTGGACGCCGCGCGCACGTCGCCAATGGCAAAGACGCCCGGAACGCTGGTTTCCAGCGCGTGCGGAGCACGGTCGGCATCGTTCGCAAATCCCTGGCCGGTGAGGATGAACCCCTTCTCATCCACTGCCACGCAATTCGCCAGCCAACCGGCGTTGGGATCGGCGCCGATGAACAAAAACAGATGCCGCATCGGGAAGGTGCGCGTTTGCCCGCCGGCGCGGTCACGGAAGGTTGCCGCGGTAAGCCCGCTCGCACGATCGCCGGCGAGCGCCACCACTTCGCTGCCGACATGCAGCGTGACATTGGGCAACGACTTGATGCGGTCGATGAGATAACGCGACATCGTCGCCTCGAGGCCGCGGCGCGCGATGAGATGCAATTGCTTCACCCTCGGCGCCAGGAACACTACCGCCTGTCCCGCGGAGTTGCCGCCGCCGATCAGCGCCACCTCCTCGCCCTCGCAGAGCTTGGCTTCGATAGACGATGCCCAATAGGAGATGCCGGCGCCGTCGAAGTCCGCCAAATTGGAAATGTCCGGGCGGCGATAGCGCGCGCCGGAGGCAACCACGACCGTGCGGGCCTTCGTGACCCGGCCGCCGGCGATCTCCAGCCGCAGCGGTTCGCCCGCCGCGACATCGCAGTCGAGACGCGTCACTTCGAGCGGAATGGCGACTTCGGCACCGAACTTTTGCGCCTGGGTGAAGGCGCGGCCGGCGAGCGCCTGACCGGAAATGCCGGTGGGGAACCCGAGATAATTCTCGATGCGGGCTGAGGCGCCCGCCTGCCCGCCATAGGCGCGCTGATCGAGCACGATCACCGAGAGCCCTTCCGAGGCGCCGTAAACCGCCGCCGCCAGCCCGGCAGGGCCGGCGCCGACAACGGCAACATCGTAGACGGTCGCCGGATCAAGTTCCGGCGTGATGCCGAGGCACATCGCGGCCTCGGCGTCGGTCGGATTTTTCAGCAAACTGCCGTCCGGGCAGATCATCAGCGGCAGTTCGTTCTCATGCACGCCGAACCGCTCGATCACCGCGCGGCCTTCTTCGCCTGCGGAAGCGTCGAGCACCGAGTACGGGTAGGCATTGCGCGAAAGAAAGCCTTCGAGCCTCGTTAGGCTGGGCGTGCCCGGCCGGTCTATCAGCAGCGAGCCGACACCGCCCTCCTGGAGCAGCCCGACGCGGCGCAGGATGAAAGCGCGCATCACGATCTCGCCGACCTCGGCCGAACCGATGACCAGCGCGCGAATATGCGCGGCGTCGAACGGCAAGGCCGTGCAGCCTTCGGGTCCGGCGCTCGCCGATGCCAGCGTGCCGCGTCCCGAGAGCTGGCTCACCTCGCCTGAAAATTGCGCGGGGCCGAGCGACACGACGGAAGATTGGCGATGTAGGCCGTCACGCCGCATGATTTCAAGCGAACCTTCAAGCACCAGCCAGGACGGCGCGTTGCGCACGCCCACGTCATAGACAGGCACGCCACCGGCAAAGCGTTGCGCCGGACCGCTGGCAAAACGCTTGGCGGATTCGAATTGCCCGGCATCGAGCACCGGGAACATCTGATCAAATCGCGTATCGGCAAGGCTCATCGCTTATGCTCTCAATTCACGTCGCAAATTGCGCAGGACTTGCGCGGTTAGGCAAGACAATCAAAAGGCGGTAACGTTTTCGCAAGGCCCGCGCCCGAAGCGGCGGGCGCCACCCGGTCGATATAGGACGCGTCTCGATAATTGTGAGGACTGCCATGCGCACTGAGCGTTTCGATTTTCCCAACAGCAAGGGTGAGAAGCTGGCGGCGCTTCTCGACCAACCCCTGGGCAAGCCCCTAGCTTACGCGCTGTTTGCGCATTGCTTTACCTGCGGCAAGGACAACCTCGCCGCCAAGCGCATCGCCGAACGGCTCACCGAAGCCGGCATTGCGGTCATGCGCTTCGATTTCACCGGCCTCGGCAACAGCGAAGGCGAATTTGCCAACACGCATTTTTCATCCAATGTCGAAGACCTGATTGCGGCGGCCAATCATCTGCGCGCAACCTATGGTGCGCCGGCAATCCTGATCGGGCACAGCCTCGGCGGCGCCGCCGTACTCGCCGCCGCGCCGAAGGTGCCCGACGCCCGCGCTTTGGTCACCATCTCCGCCCCGGTCGATCCCGGCCATATTGTCGGTCTCTTCAAGGACAAGGTGGCGGCGATCCGCGAACAAGGCGAGGTCGAGGTTCAGCTTGCCGGGCGGCCGTTCCGCATCAAGCGCGAATTCCTCGACGATGTCACCGAGAAGCGGTTGCAGGAAAGTCTTGCCTCGCTGCGCAAGGCGCTGCTGATTTTTCACTCTCCGACCGACGCGCAGGTCGGCATCGACAACGCCACGCGGATTTTCACCACGGCGCGGCATCCGAAAAGCTTCGTCTCGCTCGCCGGCGCCGACCATCTGCTCAGCAAGAGGAGCGACGCCGTCTATGTCGCCAATGTCATCGCCGCCTGGGTCGGGCGCTATCTCGACGCGCCGCCGAACATGACGGACGACGAAGTCGAGCAGGGCCTCGTTCTGGTGCGCGAAACCCACGGCGGCAAATTCCAGCAGGAAATCTTGAGCGGGCCGCACCGCATGCTCGCCGACGAACCGGTCGGGCAAGGCGGCCTCGGCAGCGGGCCGGGGCCTTACGATTTTCTGCTCGCGGGCTTGGGCGCCTGCACTTCGATGACGGTCAGGCTTTATGCCGACTTCAAGAAGATTCCGCTGGAGAACGTGTCGGTGCGGCTGTCGCACGGCAAGGTCCATGTGAAGGATTGTGAGACCTGCGACGCCAAGATCGCCACCCTCGATCACATCGAGCGCGCGATCACGCTGGAAGGGCCGCTCGACGCCGACCAGCGCAAGCGGCTGATGGAGATCGCCGACAAGTGCCCGGTGCACCGCACGCTCGAATCGAAGGTCGACATCCACACCGTCGAACGCCCGGCCTGACTTTTCACCGGCGCCGGACGGGTGTATTGACCTGCCGCCATGCAAGCCGCCGCACACGCGCTGACGCAGCAATTCCTTGCCTGGGTGGAGGAAGCCCCGCGCAGCTATGCCGACGCGGAGGCCTGGCGGCGCAGCTGCCCGCATCTGTCGATCTGGGAAGACGCAATTTCCGACGGCCTCGTCCGCTTCGAGAATAACGCCGGCATGCAGCGATCACGGCTGGTCCTGACGCCGCGTGGGCGGACGTTTCTGAACCGCGCTTGACCACGGCTCGCGCTCCCCGTCGCCCACCATCCCTTGCGGCTTGACGGACCAAAGGTCTTGGAGGACACTAGAACAAATAGGGAACATTTGGAGGGGAGGGATCCTGCCTCGTTGGCCGGATTTCTTCGTGTCTCCAGTGACTTATCAAATGCTGGAGCATCTGCGCCAACGCCTGCGTGCACTGGAAAAACCCACCGCCCTTGAGGGCGAAGCGGGCTTGCTTCCGCTCGGCATCAAGCCGATCGACGCGATCCTGGGCGGCGGCCTCGCCCGCGGCGCGCTGCATGAGATCGCCGCAGCCAGTGAGGCGCATCTCGCGGCAGCGACTGGTTTTGCACTGGGGCTGGCGGCGCAGAAGCGAGCACGCGTCTGCTGGATCGTCGGGGAGATGGCACTCGCCGAAAGCGGCGAGCTTTACGGCGGCGGTCTCGACCTGTTCGGCCTTGCACCCGAACGCCTGCTCACCGTTGCCGCAGCGCACCACCGCGATCTGCTGTGGGCGATGGAGGAGGCACTGCGCTGCCGCGCGGTCGGCGCCGTGGTCGGCGAATGGCGCCATGGCGGGATTGACGCCGTGGCTGTGCGGCGGCTGTCGCTTGCCGCGGCGGAGAGTGGCGCGTTGGTGCTTGTGTTGCGCGCAGCGCCCGCAGCCGATGCTTCCACCGCCGCCACGCGCTGGATCGCAGGCGCAGCGCCCTCCGCCGCAACAGCCCACGGACCCGGCGCGCCGCGCTTTGCCGTGCGTCTCATGCGCAACCGCCGCGGCCCACTCGGCTCATGGATTCTGCAATGGAGTACCAGCGATGAGCGTTTCCTCCTCGCGCCTGCTCAGCCTGTGGCTGTGCCGGTTCTCGACCGACCGCATCGCCAAAGCACGCAACGAGTCGCGTGAGGTCGCGGCTCCGCTCGCTGTCTATGGCAAGCGCGGCAATGCCGAATTGATCGTCGCCGTCGACGCGTCGGCGGAGCGGCTTGGCCTCACGCCAGGTCTCGCGCTGGCGCAGGCGCGGGCCATGCATCCTGTGCTGGAAGCGGTCGAAGAAAATGCCGAAGCGGACAGCCAGCTGCTCGAGACCATCGCCGAATGGTGCCTGCGTTACACGCCGCTGGTGGCGTGCGATCCGCCTGACGGCTTGCTGCTCGACATCGGCGGCTGCGCGCATCTGTGGGGCGGCGAGCAGGCGTTGATCGCCGACCTTGGAGGACGGCTCGATCGCGCAGGCTTTGCCTTTTCGCTTGCCGTTGCCGGCAGCATCGGTGTGGCGCACGCCGCCGCGCGTTACGGCGAGCCGGCAAGCTATGCTGGCGGCGAGGAGCGCGACTTTCTTTCGCCGCTGCCGCTCGCGGCGCTGCGGCTGGATAGTGCCACCGTGGCAGGCCTCGCCCGCGTCGGCCTGAAGCGCATCGGCGACATTATCGACCTCCCCCGCGCACCGCTGGCTGCCCGCTTCGGCAATGATCTCCTGCGCCAACTCGACCGCGCCTTGGGACGCGAGCACGAGCCGCTCAATCCGCGGCTGCCGGTTGCGCCATACGTCGCCGAGCAGCGCTTTGCCGAGCCGATCGCGCGCGAGGAAGACGTGCTCGGCACCGTCGAACGGCTGGCGGGACGGCTCAAATTCGCCCTGGAGCGGCGCGGCGACGGCACCCGCCGCATCGAGCTCACATTATTTCGCACCGACGGCGCGCTGCGCCGCATCGCCGTAGGCTGCTCGCGACCGTTGCGCGACGAAGGCGATATCCGCACGTTGTTTGGCGAGCGGTTGGCGGCCCTCGCCGACGAATTCGATCCCGGATTCGGTTTCGATATGGCACGGCTTTGCGTCGTGGTCGCCGAGCCCTGCCCGCCCGAACAGATCGGCATCGACAACGCCGAAAACATCGCCGATATCAATCGGCTGGTCGATCGTCTGAGCGCACGACTGGGTGCACCCCACGTGCGCCGGCTGATCGCGCAGGACAGTCATATCCCGGAGATCGCTGCTTGCGGCGTGCCTGCGCAAACCCGGGCCGATTACGGATGGGAAGCATTTCGTCAATTCCGCGCCGAAGTGGATCTCGCGCCACGCCCGTTGCGACTGCTGCAAAAGCCGGAGCCGATCGAGGCCGTCGCCGAAGTTCCGGACGGCCCGCCGTTGCGTTTCCGCTGGCGCCGCGCGCTGCACGAGGTGATTGCCGCCGAAGGCCCCGAGCGCATCGAGGGCGCCTGGTGGAGCGAACCGGGCGTGCATTCTTTAGGAAGCCTTGCTCGCGATTATTTCCGCGTCGAGGATAAATCCGGCCTGCGATTCTGGCTGTTCCGCGCCGGTCTCTATCGCGATCTCACGCAAGACGCCGCGGCGCCAACCTGGTTCCTGCACGGGACCTATGCGTGAAAGTTTCGAACTTAGTCATGCGTTATCTTGAATTCGCCACTGCTTCTAATTTTTCCTTCCTGCGCGGCGCCTCGCACCCGGAAGAGCTTATGGTGCAAGCGCAGGCGATCGGCCTTGCCGGCCTCGGCCTTTGCGACCGCAATTCGGTCGCCGGCGTGGTGCGCGCGCATCTGGTCAAGCGCGAGCAAAATTTGCCGCTGACATATCATCCGGGCGCGCGGCTGGTGTTTGCCGACGGCACGCCCGACATCCTGGCCTATCCGCGCGACCGTGCCGCCTGGGGCAGGCTTTGCCGCCTGCTCACGCTCGGCAACCTGCGCGGGGAGAAAGGCGAGTGCATTCTCACGCTTGATGATCTCATCGCACATAGCTTCGGGCTCGAATTGATCGTCATGGGCCGCGAGCGGCAATTGCTCTCGCGCCTGCGCGCGGCCGCGCCCGGCCGCGTCCGCCTTGCTGCCTCCATGCTCTATCGCGGCCGCGACCGCGCCCGGCTCGCGCGCACCGCGGCGCTCGCGCGCGAAGCGGGTGTGCCGCTGATCGCGGTCAACGACGTGCATTACCATCATCCCGACCGCCGCCCGCTCGCCGACGTCGTCACCTGCATCCGCGAGAAGCTCGTCATCGACCGCGCCGGGCGGCGGCTCGCCGCCAATGCCGAGCGCTTCTTGAAGCCGCCGCCGGAAATGGCGCGGCTGTTCCGCGACACGCCGGAGGCGATCGAGGAGACGCTGCGCCTGAGCGAGGCCCTCACCTTCTCGCTCGACGAGCTGCGTTATGAATATCCCGACGAGAGCATTGAGGGTTTTGCCAACGCCCAGGACGCGCTGAGACATCTCGCCTACGAAGGCGCCGCCAGACGCTATCCGCAAGGGCTGCCGGAGAAAGTGCGTATCGCAATCGAGCACGAACTGGCGCTGATCGCACAGCTCGCTTACGCGCCCTATTTCCTCACCGTCTACGACATCGTCCGCTTCGCCAGCAGCCAGGGCATCCTCTGCCAGGGCCGCGGCTCGGCGGCTAATTCCGCAGTCTGCTTCTGCCTCGGCATCACCGAGGTTGATCCTGGCCGCGCCGACCTCCTGTTCGAGCGTTTCATCTCACCGGAGCGGCGCGAGCCGCCCGACATCGACGTCGATTTCGAGCATGAACGGCGCGAGGAGGTCATCCAGTATATCTACGGCAAATACGGCCGCGAGCGCGCCGGCATCGCCGCCACTGTCATCAGCTATCGCGGCCGTTCGGCGATCCGCGAGGTTGGCAAGGCCTTTGGCCTCTCCGAAGACACCATCGGCGCGCTGTCATCCTCGATTTGGGGCGGCGGCGGCGGTGACGTCTCGAAAGACGCCATCACGCGCACCGGGCTCGATCCGGCGAGCCGGCGCATGCGCCAGATCGCGGCGCTGGCGAACGAGATCAACGGTTTTCCGCGCCATCTCTCCCAGCACGTCGGCGGCTTCGTCATCACGCGCAGCCGGCTCGACGAGGTGATGCCGATCGGTAACGGCGCCATGCCCGATCGCACTTTCGTCGAATGGGACAAGGACGATCTCGACGCACTTGGCATTCTCAAGATCGACGTGCTCGGCCTCGGCATGCTGTCGTGTATTCGCAAGGCGTTCGATCTGGTCGAAAAAGATTATGGAGAAAAGCTGACCCTCGCCACCATCCCCGCCGAGGAAAAGGCCGTCTACGACATGCTCTCCCGCGCCGATTCACTCGGCGTATTCCAGGTGGAAAGCCGTGCGCAGATGACCATGTTGCCGCGGCTCAAGCCCGCCAACTTCTACGACCTGGTCATTGAAGTCGCGATCGTGCGCCCCGGCCCGATCCAGGGCGACATGGTGCATCCCTATTTACGCCGCCGGAGCGGCAAGGAGACCGTCACGTACCCGTCGAAAGAACTGGAAGCAGTGCTGCACAAGACGCTTGGCGTACCGCTGTTCCAGGAGCAGGCGATGAAGATCGCCATCGTCGCCGCCGGCTTTACCCCCTCGGAGGCCGATCGGCTACGCCGCGCCATGGCCACCTTCAAGCGCGTCGGTACCATCGGCACCTTCCAGCGCAAGATGATCGACGGCATGCTGGCCAATGGCTACGCACGCGAGTTTGCCGAGCGCTGTTTCCAGCAGATCGAGGGGTTCGGCGAATATGGTTTTCCGGAAAGCCACGCCGCAAGTTTCGCGCTGCTGGTCTATGCCTCGGCCTGGCTCAAATGCCGCTATCCGGATGTCTTCGCTGCCGCGCTGTTGAACGCGCAGCCGATGGGCTTTTATGCACCGGCGCAGATCGTGCGCGACGCGCGCGAGCATGGCGTTGAAGTGCGGGCGCCGGACGTCAATCATTCGCAATGGGATACAACGCTCGAGCCTGGCCCGCGCGCCGCCGGACGCCTGCATGACCTGCACCGCGACATGCGCGGGGATGTGCGTGCCACCCACGCCATCCGCCTCGGCCTGCGCGAGATCAAGGGCGTGCGCGAGGAGGCCGCGAGGCTGATCGTGGAACAGCGCGGAACCACCTACGACTCCGTGCGTGACGTCTGGCTGCGCACAGGGCTTTCTCCGCGCCTGCTGGAACGGCTTGCCGATGCCGACGCCTTCGGCTCGCTGGGCCTTGCCCGGCGCGAGGCGCTGTGGGCGGCGAAGGCGCTCGGCCGCGTCGGCGATCGCGACGACGATTTGCCGCTGTTTGCGGCGGAAAGAATCGCAGCACCGCTGCGCATTGTGTCCCGGGAGCCGGATGTCGCGCTGCCGCCGATGCCGCTGGGTGAGGAAGTCGTCAACGACTATCGCTTTCTCAGATTGTCCCTGCGCGCGCATCCAGCGCAGTTCCTGCGCGCCGATCTCAACACCCGCGGCATCTTGCGTAACGAGGCCCTGCGCGGCATCGCCAACAATACGCGCGTGCGCATTTCCGGCCTGGTCACCTGCCGGCAGCGGCCGGGCTCGGCCAAGGGCGTGGTGTTCATGACCATCGAGGACGAGAGCGCGGTGGCTAATGTGATCGTGTGGCCGAAGGTGTTCGAGCGCGTGCGCCCGGTGGTGCTGGGTGCGCGCTATGTGGCGGTCGCAGGCCGCGTACAGGCCGAATCCGGCGTTATCCACGTGGTGGCGGATCATCTCGAGGATCTGACCATGCTGCTGGGGCGCCTGGCCGAGCACGGCGCCGACATCGACAGCCTGGCTCGTTGCGACGAAGTGCGCCGCCCGATCGAAGACCAGCGCGAGGCGCTGGCCCTTAACGGCCGCCACAGCCGCTTGGTGCGCCTGATGCGGGAAATGCCGGAATTGGCCGCCGACCTCGGCGTCACCGCACCGGGCTCGGCGCATGCGCCGTCGCGGCGGGCCGGATAACTCTCACATCGGCGGAATGATGCCGCGGGCGACGTTGATGCGCGCCGCCATCAGGGTGCCATCGTTCTGCCTCGTCCCCGCCGCCGTCACAATCGCACCGGCTTTGAGCTCGTCGCGGCTGCCCTGCGCGTACGTGTAAATGATCGTTTCCGTCACCACGTCGATTTTCTTTTCGCCCTCTTTGTAATTCAGCGTCAGCGTCACGCCTTCCGTCTTGGCGCCTTCCGTCTTGGCCACCATCGCGCCGCCCGGACCCCCGGCGACGCTGCCGACCGTTCCGTTGGTCATGGTGCTCTGCGGCCGATAGTCGTTCGGCCGGTCGCCCTCGCCGACGCCGCGCATCGCTTCGGGGAGAATATGCACCTCGACCGCCCGCCAACGGCCGTCGCTTTGCGGTAGCGCCGTCGTCCCTACGAATGAGCCAGGCTTGATGTCGGCAAGCGACGCCTCGACCATGGCAACGATTTTGACGTCATCCGACAACGTCAACGACAGCGTCTCGCCGTCGCGCGATTTTACGGTGAGAACCGGCCCGTCCACCCGCTCGATGGTACCTCGCACGCGCACGTTCTGCTGTTGCGCCAGCGCCGGCGCAAAGGTCAGCACCGCGGCGGCTACGACGCCGAAAATAGTGCGCGCGATCATCCCGCTCACATTGCCGGGATCACGTCGCGGCCGACATACATCACCTTCGCCAACAGCGAGCCGTCCGGCTGCTTCTCCGAAGTGAAAATGACGATATGCGCGCCTTGCTTGAGCTCGCTCTTGTTGCCTGGCGCGACCGCGGCGATCACCGTCCGCGGCGTCACGGTGATCTTTTTCTCACCGTCCTTGTACTTCACCATCAGCACTTCGCCATCCTTGCCCGCCACCATGCTCTCGACGTAGGCGTTGGTCATGGTGCTGCCCGGCGGCGCATCCCACGGCCCATGCCGGTCTGGAACCACGCCGCGCTGGGCGGGAAGAAACATGTGGATCGAGAACGCCTCGATGCTGCCATCCGGCTGCGGCACGCCGGCGATGCCGACAAAACTGTCGGTTTTGATATCGGCGAGCGAGGCCTTGACCAGCGCCGACACGCGCGCGTCGTCGGCGATCTTAACATCCAGCACGGCGCCGTCGCGCGTCTTCACCGACAGCATCGTGCCGTCGGCCTTGATGATCTCGGCGCGAATGCGTCCCGGCTGCTGGGCGACGGCGGTGCCGGCGCCAAAGCTCAGCGCGATGACTGCGGCGAACGCTCCGTGCGCCAGGTTCCAATGTTTCATTTGCCTGCTCCCCATCCGCCGGCTTTTCCCGAAGCCGCGCAGTCAGGCAAAGAACCCCACATCGATGCGGTTATTCCGCAGCGCCGCTGACGACGCCCCCGGCGTCACTTTTGCTGCTTTTGCCTCAGCAGATCTTCCTCGACCATAGCGCGCAACTCGGGCGTCACCACGGGGCGCACGCCGAACCACAGCTCAAAACCGCGCACCGCCTGCTGCAGCAGCATGCCGAGACCATCGGCCGCGCGCAGCCCGCGTTCGCGCGCCATTTTCAGCAAGGGCGTTTCCAAAGGATCGTAGACCAGGTCCGCCACCACCAGCGAGGCCGGACAGCGCAGGTTGAGCTCGAGCGGCGGCTGGCCGACCATGCCGAGCGTGGTGGTGTTGACCAGAAGCCCGGCACCACCGAGCAGACCGGTAATCTCCTTCCATCCGGCAAGATGCACGCGCGCGCCGAATTTTTTCTGCAACTCCTGCGCCCGCTTCTCTGTGCGGTTGATCACGGTCACCCGGCTGGCGCCGCGCGCCAATAACGCAAACACCACGGCACGGGCACCGCCGCCGGCGCCGAGCACCACCGCATTCTCCAGGCCGCGGTCCCAGCCGGGCGCCACAAGATCGAGATTGCCGAGAAACCCCTCGACGTCGGTATTGGTCGAGCGCAGCGTCTCGCCTTCAAACCATAGCGTGTTGGCGGCGCCGACCCGGTTGGCACGCTCGTCCGACTTGGTCAGCGCCATCACCGCCTGCTTGTGCGGGACCGTGATATTGGCGCCGATATAGCCGCGCTCGCGCAGATGCTTGACGAAGTCGGAAAACTGCTCCGGTGGAACCGGCTCGCGCCTATATTCGGCGTCGAGCTTGTGCTGCTTGATCCAGTAGTTGTGGATCAACGGCGAGCGCGTGTGGCCCGCCGGCCAGGCGATGATGCAGACGGCTTTGGCCTTTTCACTCATGCGTTCGCCATCGGTATCATTGACGGGCGGCTCCTGGAGTTTCGGGGGTCCGTTGCATCTATTCCGCGCGCGCCGCGGCGTCAACGCCGAAACCGGCAATGGCAGGGCAGCCATTCAACACGAGGCTTGACCGCGCGATCCATTCGTCACAGACAATCCCGCCCGAAAGCCGGGGGGCCGCCTTGAAGACCATATTTCTCGACTGCAACGACCAGCTTGCGCCGGTGTGGCAAAGCGTGTTGCGCGCGGGCGATCCGCCGATCGACGTCAACTACGAGGCCTTTGCACGCGAGGAATTGCCGCGGGTGATCAAGGGCTATGACATCGCCATCGACGACCATTCCTACATGCCGACCGATCTGGTGGCGCAGTGTCCGCAGCTTAAGCATATCGTGTTTCTCGGCACCGGCCCGGCGAGCTACATGAACGTCGGCGAGCTGGAAGCACGCAACATCAAGGTACACATCATCAAGGGCTACGGCGACACCGCGGTCGCCGAGCATTCGATCGCGCTGGTGGTGGCCGCGGCGCGCGACGTCGCGCGCATGGACCGCGAGGTGCGCGCCGGCACCTGGACGCCGCACGAGGGCGTGCAACTGCTCGGCAAGACGCTCGGCGTCATCGGCCTCGGCGGCATCGGCCGCGAGGTGGCGCGCATCGGCAAGGGCATGGGCATGGAGGTGATCGGCTGGAACCGCACCAAGCATGCCGAAATAACCGTGCCGCTGGTCGATATCGACACGCTGCTGGCCCGTGCCGATGTCGTGTCGATGAATCTGACGCTAGGCGACGAGACCCGCGGTTTCCTTAGCAAGGAGCGCATCGCCCGCATGAAGCCGGGCGTTATTTTCGTCAACACCGCGCGCGGCGCGCTGGCCGACGAAGATGCCCTCGTTGCCGCGCTCAAGAGCGGCCGCATCCGCCACGCCGGGCTCGACGTCTTTCACCATGAGCCACTCAAGCCTGGCCACCCGCTGACGGCCCTGCCCAACGTTACGCTCACCGCGCACGCCGCCTTCCGCACATTGGAAGCCTCGCAGACGCTGCTGCGCCGGTCGATCGATATCGTGAAGACGCTGGTCTAGAACAGCCCGCTGGTGGCGCCGCCATCGACGGCAACCGCGGTGCCCTGGATGTGGCGCGCACGCGGGCTCGCCAGAAACAGCGCCAGCTCGGCCACGTCCTCGGGCTGGCCGATGCGGCGGGTGCCGCTTTTGGCAATCGAATCCTTGCGCACCTCTTCCGGCGTCTTGTTCTGCGCCTTGGCGAATTGCTGGAACAGGGTCACCACGCGGTCGGTTTCGACCATGCCAGGATGAATGACGTTGACGTTGATGTCGTCGCGATTGCCGAGCGCGGCGAGGCCCTTGGAGAAATTGGCGAAGGCGGAATTGACCGAACCGCCGATCAGGAATTCCGGGCCGGGGGTGCGCGCGGCGGCGCCGATGATATTGACGATCGAGCCATGCGCCGCCTTGAGCAGCGGCCAGAACAGCCGTGTCAGCCGCACGGCCGCAAAATATTTCAGGGCAAAGCCGTCGACGAAGGCGTCGTCTGCCAACTCGAAGAAATTGCCGCCGCGCGTCGCCCCGGCGTTATTGACCAGAATGTCGCAGCGCTTGAACTTGTCATTCGTTGCCTTGAACACCTGCTCGCAGCCGGCGAGCGTGCGCAGATCGGCGGCGACCGTCAGCGGCGCCAGCGCTCCGGCCGCGCCGATCGCCTTCGCCGCCGCGGCGAGATTGTCGGCGCTGGCCGCCGCCAGCACGGTCTGCGCGCCCTCGCGAGCGAAGGCGGCGCCGATTGCGCGCCCGATGCCGCGGCTGCCACCGCTGACCACCACGACTTTTCCCTGAAATTCTCCGGCCATCGCGCTCTCCCTGACAAAACCGAGTGGCGCTTATACGCGGCTGGCGCCGATCCGGCGAGAGGGCACGGCGCATTGACCTCGCCGCGTTCCCGGTCACAATGCCGGCAAAGAAAATGCGGGGAGGATGGACGTGAAGCCGGCGCCTTTCGCCTATACCAAAGCGCGATCGATCGAGCAGGCGATTGCGCTGTTGGGCGAACATCGTGACGCGCGGCTGCTCGCCGGTGGGCAGAGCCTGATCGCCACGTTGAACATGCGGCTCTCCGCGCCGTCTTTGCTCATCGATATCAACGGAATCGACGGCCTCGACGGAATTGCCCTGAAAGGCGGCGCCGTGGAAGTCGGCGCACTCACGCGTCACGCGTCCGCCGAACGCTCTGCGACAATCGCCCAACACACCCCGCTGATTGCGCGCGCCATGCCCCATATAGGCCATGTCGCAATCCGCAATCGCGGCACGATTGGCGGCTCCGTTGCGTTTGCCGATCCCGCCGCCGAATTGCCCGCCTGTCTGCTGGCGCTCAACGGCGAGGTGGAGGCGAGCGGCCCAAAGGGCAAGCGCACGATCAAGGCCGACGACTTCTTCAAGGGCCTGTTCGAGACCGCGCTGGCGCCGCAAGAAGTGCTCACCGCGATCCGCCTGCCGGCGGCGGGAATCGACAGCCGCACCGGCTTTGCCGAACTGGCGCGGCGCCACGGCGATTATGCCATTGTCGGCCTTGCCGCCTCGGCGCGGGCCAGCGGCAAAGGTCTCGCCGACGTGCGGCTTGCCTATTTTGGTGTCGGGGCGACGCCTCTGCGCGCGAAAAAGTCCGAAGCCGCGCTGGCAGACGGCGGCATCGAGGAGGCTGTCGCTGCGCTCGATCTCGACCCGCCCGATGATGTGCAGGCAACCGGCGCCGTGAAAAAGCATCTCGCCGGCGTGTTGCTGCGGCGCGTCGCTGGCCAGTTGATGGAACCGCGGCGATGAGCGAGCACGCGCTCGACATCTCCCTGACCGTCAACGGCGAGCCGGTCGCCGAGCGTGTCGAGGCGCGGCGGACACTGGTGGATTTTTTGCGCGAGGATTTGTCTCTCACCGGCAGCCACATCGGCTGCGAACACGGTGTCTGCGGCGCCTGCACCGTGCGCGTCGACGGCGAGATCGTGCGCGGCTGCCTGATCCTGGCGGTCCAGTGCGACGGCGCCAAAGTTGAGACCATCGAGGGGCTGTCCGATTCCGGCGAGCTTGCCGATTTGCAGGCCGCCTTCGAGCAGCGCAACGCCTTGCAGTGCGGCTATTGCACGCCGGGAATGCTCGCCGCCGCGCAAGACCTGTTGAAAGGCGGCGTGGTGCCGAGCCGCGATGAAATCCGCGCGCACATTTCCGGCAATTACTGCCGCTGCACCGGCTATCACGCCATCGTCGACGCCATCGAAGCGGTGGCGCAGCAGCGTGCGGGAGGAAAGCGATGAAGATCGCCGCCGATTCCCCACCCGTCCTCACCGCCCTCGACCGGCCGAATTCCTATATCGGCCGGTCGGTGCCTCGGCCCAATCTGCATCGCCTCACGCAGGGGCGCGGGCAATATGTCAGCGACGTTTCGCTGCCGCGCATGGTGCACGTCGCTTTCCTGCGCTCGCCGCACGCACACGCGCGAATTGTGGCGGTCAAAACCGAAGCCGCGAAAAAGGCGCCCGGCGTGATCGCCGTGGTCACCGGCGCCGAACTCGCCAAGGTGATGACGCCTTGGGTCGGCGTGCTCACGCACCTGAAGGGACTAAAGTCGGCGCCGCAGCCCCCCATCGCCATCGACCACGCCTGCTGGCAGGGCGAGGCGGTCTGCGCCGTGGTCGCGCGCACGCGCGCGCAGGCCGAGGATGCGTGCGATCTGGTCGAGATCGACTACCGGCCGCTGCCCGCTGTGGCCGATGCAGAAACCGCGCTCGACGCCAAGACGACGGTGATCCATCCCGCGCTCGGCGACAATCTCTGCTTTGAACGGAAACTGGATGTCGGCGCCGTCGACAAGGCCGTTGCCGAATCCGACGCTGTCGTCGAGACCACCTTCACGTTCGGCCGCCACACCGGCGTTACCACCGAGCCGCGGGCCGTCGTCGCCGACTGGAACGAGGGCGAGCAGCGCCTCACCGTCTACCAGGGCACGCAGGCGCCGCACATGATGCAGAACCTGTTCGCCAAGCATCTCGATCTTGCCGAGCATCAGGTGCGCGTGGTCACGAAAGACGTCGGCGGCTCGTTCGGCATCAAGGTGCACACTTATGCCGACGAAATGGCGACCGTGGCGCTGTCGAAACTGCTCAGGCGGCCGGTCAAATTTGTCGCCGACCGCATCGAGAGCTTCGTCACTGACATCCACGCGCGCGATCACCGCGTCAAGGCCAAGATCGGCGTCAAAAAGGACGGCACCATCACCGCCTTCGAGATCGACGACCTGACCGGCATCGGCCCCTACTCGGTCTATCCGCGCACCTCAGGCATCGAGGCAAACCAGGTCGTCAATCTCACCGGCGGGCCCTACACCTGTGCCAATTACCGGGCGCAGACGCGCGTGGTGTTCCAGAACAAGAACGTCATGTGCCAGTACCGCGCCGTCGGCCATCCGATCGCCGTGGCGGTGACCGAGGGCCTGGTCGAGCTCGCCGCCGCCAAGATCGGAATGGACCCGCTGGAAATCCGCCGCCGCAACCTGATCGCCGACGACGCCTATCCTTGCACCTCCGCCGCGGGTCTAAAGTTTGAAAGGCTGTCGCATCACGAGGCGCTCGCGCATCTTGATTCATTGATGAACTATGCCGGCTTGCGCGCCGAGCAGAAGAAGCTGCGCGCGCAAGGCATCTATCGCGGCATCGGCTTTGCGAGCTTCATCGAGGTGACCAATCCGTCCGCCGCCTTCTACGGCGTCGGCGGTGCGAAGATTTCCTCGCAGGATGGCGCCACGGTGAAACTCGACGCACAGGGCGCGATCGTCGTCGCCACCGGCGTTTCCGAACAGGGCCAGGGCGCCGAGTCGGTCATTGCGCAATGTGTGGCGACCTCGTTCGGCGTCGCCATGGACAAGGTGCGCGTCATCATGGGCGACACCGACAATACCCCCTATGGCGGCGGCACCTGGGCCTCGCGCGCCGCCGGCATCGGCGGCGAAGCCGCCTGGCAGGCGGGCAAGGCGCTGCGCGCAAATGTGCTCGACGTCGCCGCCAGCATCTTGCAGGCCAAACCCGAGGCGCTCGATATCCGCAACGGCGTCGTGGTCGACGCCGCCAACGGAACGGAACGCCTGCGGCTCGAGGAGCTCGCCCGCGTCGCCTATTTCCGTCCCGACACGCTGCCCGCCGGCGTCCAGGCCGAGCTGGTGGCGACGCGCCACTACGTGCCGCGCGCGTGGCCCTTCGCCTTCACCAACGGCGTGCAGGCGAGCTATCTCGAGGTCGACACCGACAGCGGTTTTGTCAAATTGCTCAAGCATTGGTGCGTGGAAGACTGCGGCACTATCATCAATCCGCAGCTGGTCGACGAGCAGATCCGCGGCGGCGTGGTGCAGGGCATCGGCGCGGCGCTGTTCGAGCAGTGCCTCTATGACGAGCGCGGGCAGATGCTCAACGGCAACATGGCCGACTATCTGGTGCCCATGGCGGCGGAAATGCCCGATATCGAGTGCGGTCACGTGGTCTCACCGACCGCCGACAGCGAACTCGGCGCCAAGGGCGCCGGCGAAGCGGGCACCGCCGGTGCGCCGGCCTGCGTGATGAACGCGATCAACGACGCGTTGCGCCCGCTGGGCGCACAGCCGTTGACCGACATGCCGTTCACGCCCGGCAAGATTCTGAAGGCTTTGGGGAGGCTGTAGTTCTCACCGCGGCCGGGCCCCACTCATTTTGATCTTGGGAAAATGACGGGCTACCTAAACATTGGCCACGAACCCGCTTGAAGGTTCGACACGGTCGGGCGCAATATTGCGGTCGCGGCAACTGCGGGGGGATTTACACGCGGCCGAAGGCGATAACGAAAACGCAAAGGGACCGCGGCATGAACATCAAAGTCGGCAAGGCAGCCATCGCTGAAGCCTCGAAGAAGCTTTCGAACTGGGGCCGCTGGGGCAAAGACGATCAGATCGGCACGCTCAATCACGTCACGCCCGAAGATATCGTCAAGGCGGCCGGCCTGATCCGCACCGGCAAGGTGTTCGCGCTCGGCATTCCGCTCGACCGCGAAGGTCCGCAGAACGGATTGTTCGGCGGCCGCTTCAACCCGATCCATCAGATGCTCGCTACCGGCACCGACGCCGTCGCCGGCCAGCAGGACTGGAACAAGATCCGCTACGCCGACGATACGCTGATGCTGTGCGTGCAAGGCGCGACCCATTGGGACGCGCTCGGCCATCTGTTCTACGAGGACAAGGCCTATAACGGTTACGACGCCAAGCTCATCGACTCGCGTGGCCTCTCGGTGCTCGGCATCGAGCATTCCAAGAGCAGGATGGTCGGGCGCGGTGTGCTGCTCGACATCGCCCGTTTCCGCGGCGTGAAGTGGCTCAAGGACGGCGAGAGCATTGCCAACGACGAGCTCGATAAATGCGCCAAGGATGCCAACGTCGCCATCGGCCGCGGCGATTTCGTCATCGTGCGCACCGGGCAGATGGAGCGCTGCCTGGAAGAGGAGGAATGGGGCGGCTATGCCGGCGGCGACGCCCCTGGCGTCAAGTTCGAGAACTGCTACTGGTGCCAGGACAAGCAGATCGCCGCCATCTGCACCGACACCTGGGGCGTCGAGGTGCGGCCGAACGAGACCACCGAAGCCAACCAGCCCTGGCACTGGGTGGTGATCCCGGCGATGGGCCTGTGCATGGGCGAGATCTTCTACCTCAAGGAACTGGCTGAGGACTGCGCCGAGGACGGGGTCTATGAGTTCTTCTTCTGCGGCCCACCGCTGATCATCACCGGCGCCACCGGAAGCCCGATCAATCCGCAGGCGATCAAGTAATACGGGCGCGATTCCCCACTCCTCTCACGGGGAGAGGGGCCGTTGCGCCGTTCAATTCAGCTTCGGCAAATCCGCAAAATATTGCGGATGCTCCTTTTCCACCTCGGCCATGAACTGCGGCCGGAACAGGCTGGGTACGTCGAGGCGGGCTGCGCCTTTCAGCGTATTCATCAGAACTTCGTCCTCGGCGTTCTCGAAGGCACGCAGCACCGCCGCTGACAGGCGCGGATCGAAGCTGATGTGTTTCACCGCCTTTTTGCCGATCGCCACGTCGGTCTTGGGGACCCATTTGGCGAAAATCTCCACCGCCTCATCGCGGTTGTTGCGCGTGAAGTGCGACGACTGCGCGAGGCCGCCGGCGATCGCTTTCGCCAGCTGCGGCTTTGCCTCGACCGTCGGCCCGTGCGCGGTCGCCACCATCACATAGGACATGTACTGGCCGGCGCGGATCACCGGAAACGAGTCCGGCACCTGGGTGAGCACCTGCGTGACGTAAGGCTCCCACGACACCACCGCGTCGACCTTGCCTTCGGCCAGCGCCGGGGCGAGGCCGAACTGCGACCAGATATTCTCGATGGTCAGGTCCTCGTATTTCATCTTGGCGCGGCGCAGCACCATCTTGAAATATTCGTCCGAGGTCTGCCCGCGCGCGAGGCCGACGATCTTGCCCTTAAGGTCGGTGACTTTGCCGGCCTCGATGCCCCTGCCCTTCTTGGTGACGATGGCGAGCGGGTCGTCGCAGTTGTCGCGGGTGGCGTCGTTCATGATCAGGCCGATGACCTTGAACGGTTCGCCGGCATGCACCGCCTTGAGATACGTGGTGGTGCTCATGTCGCCGATCTGCGCGCGGCCGTCGTGCATGGCGTTGACCATGTCGGTGCCGGTGTCGACCACCAGCATCTTGGCGTCGACGCCGTGGCCCTTGAAGAAACCCTTCTCAGCGCCGACGAACATCGGCAGATGGCCGAAATTGTTGCCGATCACCACGTCGAGCTTGGGCATTTCCGCCATGACACTCCTCCCAAATTCTTCAGTTATGCCTTCAACACTTGCCGATTGACGCAATTCGGTGGCACGCGGCCCGCAAGCAGCGCCTCGATATTGTCGACCACGATATTCGCCATCACCTCGCGCACCTCGGGCGTGGCGCTGCCGAGATGCGGCGCCAGCACGGCATTTCGCATGCGCTTTAATTCGGCATGAACCTTGGGCTCGCGCTCGAACACGTCGAGGCCGGCGCCGGCGATCTTTTTCGCTTTCAGCGCGCGCACCAGCGCCGTCTCGTCGACGATAGCGCCACGCGCGGTATTGATGACGAACGCCGTCTTCTTCATCAGAGCGAGCTCGCGCGCGGCAATCTGATGCCAGGTCTCGGCGTTGAGCGGCGAATGCAGCGAAACGAAATCGGAGTCGCGCAGCAGCTGGTCGAGCGGAACGAACGTCAGGCCGCTCTCACGCTCCTCGCTTTCCGGCTTGCGCCGCGGCGTCCAGTAAAGTACGCGCATGGAGAAGCCGTGGGCGCGCTTGGCCACCGCCTTGCCGATCAGCCCACCGCCGCCGACCAGCCCCAGTGTCTTGCCGTGGACGGCGGCGCCAAGCAGATGCCGCGATTGCCCGCCGGGAAATTTCCCGGCGCGCACCAAGCGGTCGCCTTCCAACACGCGCCGCGCCACGGCGAGCATCAGGGCAAAGGTCAGGTCGGCGGTGGCCTCCGTCGTTACCGGCGGCACCACGGTCACCGGGATGCCGCGCGCCGTTGCTTCGGCAACATCGATATTGGAGGGCGAAATCGACTGCGCCGCGACGTGGCGCAGCTTCGGATTGGCCGCGATCACCGCGCGGTCGATCTTGTCGTGCAGCAGGCAGAACAGGATATCCGCCTTGCGCACCGCGGCAATGAGCGCGCGGTGCGGCATGATGCGGCTATCGTCGGGAAAGACTTTCACCGCGCCCAGCGCCCGCATGCGCTTCATGGCGCTCGCGGCGACCGGCTGGGTGACAAAGATGCGCGGCCTGCTCACCGCAGCCACCGCACGATGCCGGCGACGCCATCCACCGCGCATTGCGCGCCATCCGGGATCTTGCGCGTGGCGTCGAGCACGCCGAGCACCATGGGGATGCCGCGCTCGCGCGCCAGCGAGGCAAGATGCGAGGTCGAGCCGCCAAGCTCGGCGACCACGCCGGAGACCTTGGGCAGGATGTGGCTGAGCGCCGGTCCCGCCACCTTGGTCACCAACACGTCGCCGGGCGCAACACGCGACAATTCGCATTCGCAGTTCACCACCACCGCACGGCCGGAACCCCAACCGATGCCGGCTGGATGGCCGTTGATACCGGGATGGGTGAGCCAGATGGCGTCGGGCACGATCGGCGCCTCCACGCGCAGGGGCCGCGACTGCAGCAGCTTGAAGCCGTTCTCGTCCATCGCCCATTCGATCTCGACCGGTGAACCGGCAAGCGCCTCGGCCTTGCGCAGCAGGCGCCCAAGCGTCACCGCTTCGCCCGGCGTGAGGCACGGCTGGCTCACCATTTCGGCGGGCACCAGTTGCGGGGCGGCAACCCCATGCGCGCAAGTGTCGCGATGGTTCTTGCGGCCCGCTTCGATTGACCGCAGGAACCCGTTCTTTGCCAGCACGATTCGGTCCGGCACCACTTCCCCTTGCGCGATCGCCGAGCCGAGACCCCAGGTCGCGGAAATCAGCATCTGCCCTTCGGCGGTTTCGCTCAACGCCCCGCCGGAGGCGCGCGCGGCAATCAGCGGCTGGATCAGCACCGCCATCGCCGTGTCGGCGGGCGACAGCCCGTAATTCTCCATGTAGCGCCGCGCATGCGAGGTCCATAGCGCCGCCCAGCAGGCGCGCACCGCGGTCAAGAATTCGGTCTCATCGGCAAGCCCGAGAAAGCTCTCGAACTGCCCGGCGAAATTCGCACCCTTGCGGTCCTCGATGAGCGCCGAGGAACGCACCACGCCGAGTGAACCGTCGGTGCGCTGCGCGCGCCAGGTCGCGAGCAGGGCAGCAAGAATCTCCGGTGCGACCGGCTCCTGATAAAGCGCAAGCCGTATCTGCACCGACAATTTGCGAGAGGCCGGAAGATCCGCCTCGTTGAATTGCCGCACCAGAGCTTCGACGCCAAGATGACGCAACTGATGGCGATACGCATCGGCCGTGAGCGCAAAGCCACCCGGCGTCGGCAGTCCGCCACGCAGCAGCGCGGCAAGGTTTGCCGCCTTGGGGCCGACGCAGTCGGCGTCAGCCCCCTGCGGGGTATCGAGGGCGACTACAAACGCGTCCATTCGATCACTTCACGTGATCGCCGTAGCCCGGAATTGGATCGACGACGGTAATCTGCTTCACTGGGAAGTTCGACACGATCTCGATGTCGTTCTTGTGCACGATCAGCATTTCCTCGATGCGCACGCCGTAGCGGTAGCGTTTGCCGTGCTGGGTCTCCAGCGCGAAGGTCATGCCCTCCTGGATGTCGACCGGGTGGTCGAGCGACCAGATGCGCGAAATCACCGGCGGATCGTATTGCGCCAATCCCAGCCCGTGACCCCACAAATTCGCGGCGGCCTGGTCCTCGTCCTCGTAGCCCCAGGTTTCCATCGCCGACGGCCACTTGAGCGCGATGTCGCGCGTGGTGGCACCGACCTTCACCGCGCCGATCGAATCGTAAAGCCACTTCAGCGCGGTCGCGTAGGTTTCCTGCTGCTCCTTGGTCGGCTCCTTGCCGACGCAATAGGTGCGGTAATAGCAGGACTTGTACCCGTTCCAGGTGAGCGCGGCCAAATCCATGAACACGATGTCGCCGGGCTGGATGATGCGGTCGGAGAAGTTGCGCCAGTTCGGCCAGGTATTGGGGCCGGACGAGACGATGACGTCCTCGACGTCTTCCATGCCGGGGATGCGATAGAGATATTCCATCAGATGCGCGGTCACCTGGTTCTCGGTGATGCCGGGGCGCAGGAATTTCATGCACTCCCAATGCGTTGCGTCGCCGATGGCGCCGACGATGCGGAAGCATTCCTGCTCGTCCGGCGATTTCACCGCGCGCGCTTCCATCATCGGGGTCATGCCGTCGACCCAGTTGATGTTGTTCTCCTTGAAAATCTGAATCATGTTGATGTCGATGAAGTCGCAGCCGAGCTTCTGCCCGGCGACGCCGTTCTCCTTCATCGCGGCCAATACCGCCTTGGTGAACTTGTTGACCTGCTGCGTCGAGGCCGGCCCGGCGGCGCCCTTGATCCAGGCAAACGAGTGCCGCACGTTCTCCTTCGGGATCCACGGCGAGTGCCGCTCGATCTGGAAGCCGAGATCGCCCTGCTCGAACAATATCGGCCGCCCGTCGCCGCACAGCATGGCATAGCGCAGGCCGGGCTTGAGCCGGTTCCAGCCCGGCGTCAGCGTGCCGGTGATGTAGCGCACGTTCTCGTCGTACATGCAGAGCATGGCGCCGAGCCCGTGCTTCTTCATCATCTGCCGCGCGCGGCTGATGCGGTACTCGCGCAGCCGGTCCCAGTTGACCCGTTGCTGCCAGTCAAGGCCGACAGTGCCGAAATTTGCAGTCCCCATCGCGTCCTCCCGACATAAGGCGCTTTTCCGAAAGCGCCCGTTGTTGCTTGGCGGGAATGCTAAGCCCGTTGGCAGGGCAAGAAGAAATAATATAATCTGCGCCACCTCATTAAGTTTTCTAATAGTGGCATGCGTCATATCCCGCTCAGACAAGTCCGCGCCGTCATCGCCGTTTGCGAGGAAGGCTCCTTTACCCGCGCCGCCGCACGGGAAAACGCAACGCAATCGGGCATCTCCCAGCATGTCGCGGCGGTCGAAAAGAAGCTCGGCGTCAAGCTGTTCGAGCGCGCGGCAGGAAGCGTCACCGCAACGCCCGCCGGCCTGCGCTACTACAAGAGCTGCGTCGAAGCCGTCGGCGCACTGGAGAACGCCGCCGAGCAGGCGCGCTCGCTTGCCGGAAAGGTCACCGGCGAATTGCGCATCGGGCTGATGCCGACCTTTACCCGGGCCGTGCTCGCCCCCGTGCTCGACGATTTCGTGCCGCGCTGCCCGGAGGTGCGTCTGCACATCGTCGAGGGTTACAGCGGCCTGCTCACCCAGATGGTGCTCGACGGCGACCTCGACTTCGCCGTGGTCCCGGCCTTTGAGGGCGCGATGGGGCTAAAATCGAGACTCCTGGTGCGCGACCGCGAAATGCTGATCTCAGGTCCGAAACGCGGCCTCTCGCCGCTCGCGCCCGTGCGACTAGCCGACGTAAGGCCGCTAAAGATCGTAGTACCGGGTCCGGACAATATCCGCCGACGCAACCTCGACACGTATTTCCAGAGCCACGGCGTCGAGGTCGAGGCCATGCTGGAAATGGATGCGATGATCGCAACGCTCGAATTTGTCGCCGGTTCCGACTGGGTTACGGTGCTGCCCAGCGTCATCTCGGTCAACGACATCGGCCGCGGAGAACTGATCGTCAATCCGATTGCGGCGCCCGAACTACACGCCGAATTCGTGGTGATCCAGCCGACCCGTCGCTCGCTCTCGACGCAGGCGCGGCTGTTCCTAGATCGCTTCGAGCAAGAGGTTGCGCACATTCACCGACGCTGGGACGAGGCCATTGGCTCGCTGAAGCGGCGTCGGGCACCGGCCTAGAGGAGCACGCAATGACGGGCAAATTCGGCGGCTTGGTAATCGCGATGGCGCTTGCGCTGTGTGTGCCGGCGCAAACCGCAAACGCGCAACAGGCCAGAACGGTCGAGGTTGAGCGCTTGACCGTGACATCCGCGAGACCCTTCGCGGCGGTGGTGGCGACCTTGGACGGTGAGGTCGGTCATCCGAACATGGCCGAGTTTTCGAAGGCCGCCGAATCCGCCAAAACCTACACCGAGCTTGAAGGCATCGTGAATCGTGCCGTCGGCCCGAGCGGATTGATGGTGTTCCTGAGGCTCGACATCGGCGGCGTGATCCGCGAGGAGAGCGGCGGCGACAAGCCGAAGGCGTTGCGCTACCTGATCGGCAATCCGCTGATCATGAAGGAGATGGCCAGGTACGTGATCGATGCCGGCGCCTACGCGCCGGTGACGATCCTTATCGACGAACGCTCCGACGGCGTACATCTGAGCTACGATACGATGGCCAGCTTTCTCGCGCCTTACGGCAATGCACAGGCGCTCCGGGCCGCGCGCAACCTCGATGACAAGATCGCGACGTTGCTGAGGAAGGCAGCCGGTAACTAGCCGGGCACGCGGCCCTTAATGGCGTTGGCGCGGCCGGACGTCGTGACACGTCCATCGGCGGCGGCAGGAATGCGGGCGCGTGTTCCCTCCTTCAGCCGCGCGGCCTCGGCCGGGGACATTTTGGCGACGACCGGACCGATGCTCGCGCCCTTGAGGTTGATCGCCCAGAACTCGTCGAAGCTGGCGAAGGTTCGCTGCACGACGATCTCCCTGGTGCCGATCTGCTCGAGCCCGGCGCCCGCCCACAACTCGCGCGACACATCCATGCGCGACGCGTCGGGGACTGGCGGCCCCATCGGCGTCAGCCCCATCTCGCGCATCTGCGCGCGGATCGGTTCCATCGGAAAACCGCCGCCCGGGACGTCCCAGGCGTAAGACGCAACGAGGCCGCCCGGCTTGACCACCCGCGCCATTTCGGCGACGCCTTTGACGGGCTCGGGAACAAAAAAGATCACCAGCGCCATCGTCGCGACGTCGAACTTGTTGTCCGGAAACGGCAGCGCCATGGCGCCACCTTCGTGGAACTGCGCGGCGCGCGCGCCCGGCCTGCCACGCGCAAATTCAATCTGCGCCGGCGCCGGATCGACGCCGTGCATCTCGGCCGGCGCGCAACGCTGAACGAACAGTTCGGTGAAGGCCCCGTTGCCGCAACCGACGTCGAGGCAACGCAAGCCTGTCGGCAAACCCAGCCAGTCGAGGAATACGTCGCCGGCGATCCGGCTCCATTTTCCCATCATCTCCTCGTAGGCTGCGCCGTCCTCGAAGCGAACCTGTTGTTCAGCCATGGGCCCTCACACCGTCATCCATGCACCGTCAGCATCCACCGACTTGAAAACGGCTTCAAGCGCCGCCGCTGTCTGCAAGATGCCGTCCGGCGAAATCGGGAACGCGCCCTGCCCCAACGCAGCCCTGGCGAACAGATCCAGGTTGCGGCCGAGATGATTGTCGGCGGGCCGGTCGATCACCTCGGGCTCGTCCTTGCCGGCGTAGCGCACGATGGCGCGCGTTTCGCTCACGCTTTCCGCCCAGCAGCTCTCGCCGAAGATCGCGATGCGCCAGCGGAACGGTGTCTTCAGCGTGGTGCCGAGAGTGCCGGTCGCGCCATTCGCGAACTCGATCAGCGCCGCGGTGGTGTCTCCGGTCGGCAGCTTGAGCGCCCGCGCTTTCGACAGCGCCGCGATGCGCCTCATCGGCCCTACCATGTCGCGCAGGCAATCGAGTACGTGGACACCCATGCCGGTCATGCCGCCGGCGCGGCTTTCTTCCGGCCGCATGCGCCAGCTGTCGGGCGGATAGTCGGCGAGCCAGTCGTGGCTGTAATTGCCCTCGGCATGCATGATGGTACCGAAGGCGCCCTTGTCCTTAAGGTCCGCAAGCACGCGCATCGACGGCATCAGGCGGAAATGATGACCGACGCCAAGCACAATGCCGGCGTGCTTGCAGGCATCCAGCATTGCCAGCGCGTCCGCCTTGCTCAACGCGAACGGCTTTTCGCAATAAAGATGCTTCCTCGCCGCGGCGACGGCCTTGACCTGCTCGGGATGCTTGCTGTGCGGGGTCGCCAGGATGACCGCCTCAACCTCCCGGTCGGCCAGCACCTCGCCGAGCGAAGTGCCGAGCCTCATCTTCTGCTCGGCGGCGAAGTCGCGCACCGCGTCCGGCTCCAGCGACACGCCTCGCACGAACTGGATCGGCGCGCCGAACTCGCGCGCCGCCTTCACCAGCGTTTTGCCCCACCAGCCAAGCCCGACGATTGCGGTCTTGAGCAACGTCACACCGAGGCCGGTGCGCCGGGCTGCTTCAGCGGGTGCGCGCGGGCAAAGGCCTCGTTCTGGAAACAGGTGTCGACGATGCGCTTGAACGTCGGATAGGGCGCGATGTCGACCTTGAAATAGGCGCAGCCCATCGACTGCGCGGCAAGACAGATGTCGGCGACCGTGATCGCGTCGCCTTGCGCGTAGCGTCCGGTCTGCGGGTTGCCGGCGAGATTGGCCTCCAGCGCCTTCAGCGCGGTGTCGTGCCAGTGATGGCCCCATTTATTCACACCGGCGGCGTCGATCTTGTATTCGTGTTCCAGATATTCGCGCACCCGCGGCACGATCAGCGGATGGGTGTCGCAGGCGCAAATCTGGGCGATGGCGCGTGCCCGCGCGCGCGCCTTCGGCTCCTTCGGCAGCAGCGGCGGATTGGGATGGGTCTCGTCGAGATATTCGAGAATGGCGAGCGATTCAAACAGCACGGTGCCGTCGTTTTCGATAAGCGCCGGGATTGCCATCATCGGATTGATCTTGCGGAAGCCTTCCTCGCGCTGCTTGCCCTGCGGCAGGTTGATTTCGATCACCTCGTCGGGCGTGATACCCTTGAGGTTGAGCGCGATGCGGACGCGGAACGTCGCCAGCGAGCGCCAGAATGAAAACAGCTTCATGATCGTTTCTCCCAATAACCTTTACTTTTTCGCGCCGCCCGGATCGGCCTTCAGCGCCGCCGCCTCGATACCGGCGACCGCGATGATCTCATCGTTATCGCCGGTGTCGCCGGAAATGCCGACGGCGCCGATGACCGCGTTGCCGGCGTCGCGGATCAGCACGCCGCCGGGATTGGGCACCATGCGCCCGCCGCTTGCCGCCACTATGGCGGTCAGAAAATTCGGGTTTTGCGCCGCGCGCTCCATCATGGTGCGTGTGCCCCAGCCCATGCCCAGCGCGCCATAGGCTTTGCCGATGGCGACCTCGAAGCGGATGATGCCGGAATTGTCCTCGCGCTTGGCGCAGACGACGTGGCCGCCGGAATCAAGCACCACCACGGTCTGCGGCATCTGCTTGAGTTCGCGCGCCTTCTTCAGCGCGGCGTCGACGATCGTTGAGGCTTGGGCAAGGGTAACTGACATGGGACATTCCTCTCGGTGATCCGGATTTTTTGTTCAAGTTTTCTTGCGGCTCGACCAATAGACCGGCATGCGCGCGCCGTCATCACCGCCGAAGCCGTTCCTATTGGCTTCCTCGAACGAGGCGAGCGCGGCCTTGGTCGCCGGCATGTCGGCGCCTTTCGCCGCGCCAGTCTCGACCATGGTGCGCAGATCCTTGACGGCGTTGGCGATGCTGAAAGTGGTCGCGCCTGGATCGCGGTTTTCCAGCATGGCGACGATCATGTCCTTGCGCATCTTGAGGCCGTTATTGGCGCCGTTGCTCTCGGCGAACAGATCGAGCAGGCGCTGGGGCTCCCACCCGGCATCGCGGGCGATGGCAAATGCCTCGCCGTAAGCCTGCCAGGCGACCATCAGCGGCAGGTTGATCGCGAGTTTCATCGAGGCGCCGGCGCCGACCGGCCCGCAATGCTCGACCTTGCGGCAGAGTTGCTCGAGGATCGGCCTGGCGCGAGCGGCATCGGCCGCATCGGCGCCCATGAGACCGAGCAACTGACCCTTGCGCGCCGGCGTGGTTGAGCCGCCGACCGGGCACTCGACAAACACCGCGCCTTTGCCGCGCACCGCCGGCGCCAGCGCCGTCTCGACTCTGGGCGGCACCGTGCTCATCTCGATGAACAGCCTGCCCTTGACGTTGCCCGACAACAGGCCGGACGGCCCGTTATAGACGGCGTCGATCGCGGCGCCGTCGGTGAGGATGGTGATGACGGCTTCGCTCGCCGCCGCGACTGCGGCGGGATCGGGGGCCACTTTGGCTCCGGCCTCGGCCAGCGGCTTGGCCTTGGCCGACGTGCGATTCCACACCGTGACCTGATGACCGACTTCCATGAGGCGTGCAGCAATCGCGCTGCCCATGGCACCGAGACCGGCAACTCCGATTTGCATGACGCCTCCCGCGATTGCTTTTGCCCAAGACGATAGGCGATCGCGGCGCGGCACGAAAGCCGTCTCGGCGAGAACTGCCACTCGACAGACTCCGAATCCGTCCGCATAACTGAACAAAATATTCGCGCGTCTTTTGAACAGGGGAACTGGATGGCTGCGGCGAAAAAGAACAAAGGCACGGTCGGCATCATTGGTCTCGGCATCATGGGCGGCGCCTTCGCCAGGAATCTCAGCCAGGCCGGCTGGCGCGTGGTCGGCTTTGACATCAGTGCCGCACGCCGCCGCGACGCAAGCCGCGCCGGTGTTCACATCGCGAAAAATACCGCCGCGGTCGCGCGCGTGGCGCCGGTCATCCTCACCAGCCTGCCCAAGCCCCAGGCGCTTGCCGCGACCGCGCGCGCGATCGCATCGGCCAAGGTACCGCGCAAGACGATCGTCGAGATGAGCACCTTCGCCATCGAGGACAAGGAGAAGGCCGAAAAGATGCTGCGCAAAGCCGGCCACACCATGCTCGACGTTCCGGTAAGCGGCACCGGCTCCCAGGCGGCCCAACGCGATCTCGTCTTCTACGCCAGCGGCGATTCCCGTGCGATCAAGCGGCTAGCGCCGATGTTCGGCGCGTTCGGGCGCCGCGTCTACAACGTCGGCAAGTTCGGCAATGGCAGCCGCATGAAATACGTGGCCAATCTGCTGGTCGCCATCCACAACGTCGCCAGCGCCGAAGCCATGGTGCTGGGCATGAAAGCCGGGCTGGCGCCGCAGCTTATCTTCGATCTGATCAAGTCTGGGGCCGGCAATTCGCGCATTTTCGAGTTGCGCGCGCCGATGATGGTCAAGGGTCAATACGGCAATCCGACGATGAAGATCGACATCTGGGACAAGGACATGCAGGTGATCGGCGACTACGCGAAAAAGATCCGCGTGCCGACCCCGATGTTCGACGCCTCAAAGCCCATCTACCTCAAGGCCATGAAGTCCGGCCACGGCGCCGAAGACACCGCCGCGGTCTGCGCGGTGCTGGAGAAAATGGCCAAGTTCAAGCGCGGCAACCGCAAGGCGGCCCGCTGATTTCGATTTGGTCGGGCTTGTCCCGCCCATCCACGACTTCGTAACATGATCTAAAGACGTGGATGCCCGGCAAAGGCGCGGGCATGACCAAGAACAATGCCCGGGAGGCGACAATGGCCGCGCTGCAGCAGCGATCGGAAGTCCGCGACGGCATGCGCATCGACTGGGATGTTCCGATCGAGATGGACGACAGCCTTGTGCTGCGCGCCGATGTCTTTCGTCCGGTGAAAGACGGCCACTATCCGGTCATCCTCAGCTACGGGCCGTACGCCAAGGGGCTGGCGTTCCAGGACGGCTACCCAAGCGCCTGGCAGCGCATGGCGCAGAAGCATCCCGACGTCGTGGAAGGCTCGAGCAATCTCTATCAAAGCTGGGAGGTGGTCGACCCGGAGAAATGGGTGCCGCACAATTACGCCTGCGTGCGCGTCGACTCACGCGGCGCCGGATGCTCGCCCGGCTATATCGATCACTTCTCGCCGCGCGAGACCAAGGACTTCTACGACTGCATCGAATGGGCCGGCGTCCAGCCGTGGTCGAACGGCAAGGTCGGGCTCAACGGCATTTCCTACTACGGCATCAACCAGTGGCACGTTGCGTCGATGCAGCCGCCGCACCTTGCCGCGATGTGCGTGTGGGAAGGCGCCGCGGACTGGTACCGCGACATGACGCATCACGGCGGCATTCTCTCGACGTTCTGGGAGAACTGGTACGACATGCAGGTCAAGACCGTGCAATACGGCGCCGGTGAGCGCGGCAAGCGCAGCCGCGTGCATGGCGGACTGGTCTGCGGCCCGGAAATCATGAGCGACGACGAGCTCGCCAAAAGCCGCACCAATTTCGGCGCCGAGATCGCCGCGCACCCGATGGATGACGGCTATCACAAGGCGCGCTCGCCGGTCTGGGAGAAGGTGGTGACGCCCTTGTTCACCGCCGCCAACTGGGGCGGGCAAGGCCTGCATCCGCGCGGCAACTTCGAGGGCTTCGTGCGCGCAGCCTCCCGGCAGAAATGGCTGGAGGCGCACGGCATCGAGCACTGGACGCATTTCTATACCGATTACGGCCGCGAGCAGCAGCTCAAGTTCTTCGACTGCTTCCTGCACGGCAAGAAAGCGAAATGGGCGAGGCAGCCGAAAGCTCTGCTGCAGGTGCGCCATCCCGGCGAAAAATTCGTCAGCCGCGCGGAGAACGAATGGCCGCTCAAGCGCACGCGCTGGACCAAATTTTATCTCGACCCCGTCGGCATGGCGTTGTTTGCAAAAAAGCCAGTGCGCAGCGCCAGGCTTTCCTTCCCGGCCATGGGCGACGGCCTCACGTTCCTGACGCCGCCGCTGGAGCACGAAACCGAAATCACCGGCCCGTCGGCCCTCAAGCTGTTTGCATCGTCGTCCACGAGCGACGCCGATTTTTTCATCGTGCTGCGTGTGTTTTCCGGCGATCTCAAGGAAGTGGCGTTTCAGGGCGCGATCGACCCGCATACGCCCGTCGCGCAAGGCTGGCTGCGCGCTTCGCATCGCAAGCTCGACCGGAAACTGTCGACGCCATACCGCCCCTACCATACCCATGACGAGGCGCAGCCGCTCGCCAAAGGTAAGCCCGTCGAGCTCGACATCGAAATCTGGCCAACGTCGATCGTGGTGCCCGAAGGTCATCGCGTGGCCCTGTCGATCCGCGGCAAGGATTACGAATATGGCGGCGCCAGCGGCGGCAAGCTGTCGAATTTCAAGAACGAGCTGAAAGGCTGCGGCCCGTTCCTGCATGACGATCCCCGCAACCGCCCGCCTGCCATATTCAACGGCACCACCACATTGCATTTCGCCGGCGGAAAGATGCCCTATTTGCTGCTGCCCATCATCCCGCCGAAAAAACGGGCAGCCGCGAAACGCCGGCGGCGCAAATAAAGGAACGGCTCACCGCTTCTGCCCCGCGTGCCCACGCGGGTCGCCGGCGAATTGATTGGCCCACGGGGCTTCATTCCCATCCAAGCTCAGGTAAGCTTCCCGCAACCTTCGCGCTAACAGAAGGACCGGCGTGGGAGATGAATGCGCAATTCTGGGTGATCCAGGCGTTCAACGGCGTATCCTATGGCGCGCTGCTGTTTCTCGTCGGCAGCGGGCTGTCGTTGATTTTCGGCGTCATGCGCATCGTCAACCTTTCCCACGGCGCCTATTTTCTGTGGGGCGGCTATATCGCGCTGTCGGTGATCTGGGCGACCGGCTCGTGGGCGCTGTCGCTGCCGATTGCCGCGCTCGCGGTCGCTGTAATCGGGCTGCTGATGGAGCGCCTGTTCCTGCGCTCGGAAGGGTACGAGGCGGCGCGCACGGCGATCATCGCGATCGGCGTCGGCGTGCTCATCGGCCTTGCGGTTCGCCGCTGGGGCCTGTTCTTCGGCACGCCGCGCGTGCAGATCGCCGCCGTCGCGGTTGTCGCCGCGATCGCGCTGTTCTTTCTGCTCAACCGTATTTCCATCATCCCGATCGAATCCGATCCGCTGCGGCAGGTTCTGCTGACCGTCGGCTTTGCCTTCCTGTTTCAGCAGGGCGCACTCGACCTTTGGGGCGGCGACAATATGGACATCAACCCGGTCGCGGCGCTGCAGAAAAGCATCGTCATTGGCGGAATGTATTTTCCCGCTTATCGCCTGTTCATGATCACGCTCGCGCTGGCGATCGGTATCGCCCTCTGGCTGGTCATGGAAAGGACGCGCATGGGCGCGGCGGTGCGCGCCACCGTCGATGATGCACAAATGGCGCGCGGCGTCGGCATCGATACCAACCGCATCTCGATGTTCATTTTCTCGCTCGGCGCCTTCCTCGCCGCACTTGGCGGCGTCATCGGCGGCGGCTTTACCGGCATCTACCCCGGCCTCGATTTCGAAATCCTGCCGCTCGCCTTCGCCGTCGTCATCATCGGCGGCATGGGTTCGCTTGGCGGCGCCGCCATCGGCGCGCTCGCTGTCGGCCTTGCCGACAATTTCGGCAAGGCACTGTTTCCGGAAGTATCCTACTTCACGCTTTACGCCCCCATGGTGCTGATTCTGGCAATCAAGCCCACCGGCTTGTTCGGCCGCGAGTAGCATCCATGACCCGGCAGCATATCAAAATCATCGCGGTCGCAGTCGCTCTGGCGCTAGTCGTCGTGATCGTCCCCTATTCCGGCTCGTTCGTCGTGCTGCTGGCGACTCGCGCCTTGTGCTTCGCCATTCTCGCCATGAGCGTCGATCTCCTGCTCGGATTCACCGGCCTGTCGTCGATGGGTCAGGCCGCCTATTTCGGCGCCGGCGCCTATCTCACCGCGGTCTGCATGACCAAACTCCATTTCGGCCTCGGCGCGGATTTCTGGATCGTGGTCGTGCTCGGCATCCTGATCGGCGCCGCATTCGCAGCCGTGTTCGGCCTCTTCGCCATGCGCGCGACCGGCGTCTATTTCCTGATGATCACGCTCGCGCTCGGCCAGTGCGTCTGGGGACTGGCCTATCGCTGGAACTCGCTGACCGGCGGCGACAACGGCATCAATCTCACCGGCCGGCCGAACATCGGACTGGACCTATCGAACGAAACGACGTTCTTCTACCTGGTGTTTGCGTTTTTCGCCGCGTCGCTGGCGATCATGTATCTGCTCGTGCGCTCGCCATTCGGCCAAAGCCTTGCTGGTATCCGTGAGCGCGAGTTGCGCATGCAGATCCTCGGCTACAATACATGGCTGCACAAATATATCGCCTTCGTCATCGCCGGCGGCTTCGGTGGCCTGTCCGGCGTACTGTGGGCGCTCACCAACGGCCACGTCAGTCCGCAAACCGTGGTATTGACGACGTCGGTGGATGCCCTGCTGATGGTCGTGCTCGGCGGCGCCGGCACGCTGGTCGGTGGCGCTATCGGCTCGGCGATCGTGTTTGCGCTGCGCGAATTTCTCAGCACGCTGGTACCGTGGTGGCAGTACGTGCTCGGCGGCGTCTACGTGCTCACTATTCTCTATTTGCCGACGGGGCTGATGGGAATTCCTGCTCGAATTCGTCAGAGCCGTGGCGCTTCAACGAAACGCCCGAGTCAATCGGGAAAGAACGAGAAATTGGCATCGGTGGCGTCCTGATCGGCCGACACCGCTTTAAAGAGGGGAAGAACACAGATGACAAGAACATCGAAACGGCTCTGCTACGCGGCTTTGGTTTGCTGTCTCATGCTTGGCACGAATTTGACAGCTCCGGTTTCCGCCGAGGAACTGCGCATTGGCTTCATCGCCCCGCGCACCGGCATCTACACGCAGATCGGCACCGACATGGTCAATGGCTTCCAGATGTATCTTGATGAGCACGGCGGCAAATTGGGCGGCGCCGATGTGAAATTCATCGTTGAAGACGATCAGGGCAGCCCGGATCTGGGCGTCACCAAGGCGAAGAAGCTCATTCTGCAGGACAAGGTGGACATGCTGGTCGGCGCCCTGCTTGCCTCCAGCGCCTACGCAATCGCGCCGGTGTCGACCGCTGAAAAGACACTCTATATCGGCTCCTCGGCCACGGCCGACGACCTCGCCCAGCGCCAGGTGGACAAATATCCCTACGTCGTATTCTCAACCTGGACGCCATCGTTGCCCAACCATCCGCTTGGCCAATGGGCCTGCGACCAGGGCTACAAGAAAATCGTCGCCATCGTCGCCGACTATGCTTTCGGCTACGAGCAGATGGGTGGCTTCCAACGGACCTTCGAGGATTGCGGTGGCAAGATCATCCAGAAGATCTGGGTTCCGCTCGGCACCAAAGACTTCGGGCCCTACATTCCGAGTATGAAGGGCGACGCCGACGCCACCTTCACGCTAATGGTCGGGCCGATGGCGTTGCAATTCCCCAAGCAATTGCGTGCAGCCGGCAACAAGAAGCCGATTGTTGCCGGAGGCACCAGCTACGACGAATTCGTGCTGCCTTTCATGGGCGATGAAGTCATCGGCGACGTTTCCGCTTTGATGTATTCCGCGGCGATCGACACGCCGAAAAACCAGGACTTCGTCAAGCGCTACCGCGCCAAGTACAACAAGGTGCCGTCCTACTATTCGGAAGGCAACTACTCCACCGCGCAGTGGATCGACGAGACCATCGCCAAGAGCAACGGAAAATATCCGGGGCCGGTCGAGTTCATCAAGACCATGGCATCGATCACGCTTGATGCGCCGCGCGGCCCGGTGAAGCTCGACGCCTCGACTAAGAGCCCGGTCGAGAACATCTACATCAAGAAGGTCGAAAAGAAGAAGATGTTCGGCTACGACAAGGAGGAACTGTGGAACACGGTGATCAAGACCTATCCGGCCGTGAGCCAGTTCTGGACCTACGACAAGGCCAAGTTCCTGGCGCAGCCGGTCTATAGCCGCGACTTCCCGCCGTGCAAGTTCTGCGAATAGGACGCTGACGCAATGCCGGGGCCGGCTTGGCCCCGGTATTTTCTCCGCAAAGGACGAAACGCGTGAGCAGCGACAAAAGCGGGAACGGCGCCACCCCGGTTCTCGAACTCAGGAATCTGTGCAAGAGCTTCGGCGGCCTGCAGGCGACGCGCGAGGTCTCGCTGCGCATCATGGCCGGCGACCGCAAGGCCATCATCGGCCCCAACGGCGCCGGCAAGACGACGCTGTTTAATCTCATCACCGGCATCTACCCGGTCACCTCCGGCCAGGTGCTCCTGTTCGGGCATGACGTGACGAAATGGCCGAGCCACCGGCGCACTGCTTTGGGCATGGCGCGCACGTTCCAGGTCACCAGTCTGTTTCCGAAATTGACCGTGCTGGACAATGTGCTGCTGGCGATCAAGGGCCTGCGTCCGTCGAAATTCGTCATGTGGCGGTTTCTGTCGTCATACGCTGAAGTCTACACCAAGGCCTACCAACTGCTCGACGGCGCCGGCTTCCTCGACCGCAAGGATGTCGAGGTGCGCAATCTCTCGCACGGCGAACAGCGCCAGCTCGAAATCGTCCTCGGCCTCGCCAGCGACCCGAAAGTGCTGCTGCTCGACGAGCCCGCCGCCGGCCTGTCCTCCGGTGAATCGGCCGAAATGGCCAAGTTCCTGATGAAGCTCGATCCCAAACTGGCGATCCTGCTCATCGAGCACGACATGGACGTCGTGTTCGACGTGGCCGACCAGATTTCTGTCCTGCATTTCGGTGAAGTGCTGGAAACGGGCACGCCGCAGCAGATCCACGACAGCGCGCGCGTGCAGGAAATCTACCTAGGGACCGACTAACCCATGGCTGCGATCCTCGAAGTCCAGGACATCCACACGTATTACGGCGACGCCTATGTGCTCCAGGGCCTGTCGTTGCAGGTCGAGCAGGGCCAGATCCTCGGTCTGCTCGGCCGCAACGGCGTCGGCAAAACCACGCTGGTAAATTCTATCGTCGGCTTTAATCCGCCACGACGCGGCAAGGTCGTATTCAAGGGCGAGGAGATCACGCACTCGCCCTCGTTCCAAACCGTGCGCATCGGCATGGGGCTGGTACCGCAGGGCCGCCGCGTGTTTCCGACGCTGGGCGTGGAAGAAAATCTGCTGGTCGCCGAACGCAGCCTCGAGCGCCACGGCTGGACCCTGGATCGCGTCTACAAGCTGTTTCCGCGGCTGGAGGAGCGCCGCAACCAGCGCGCCAAGACCTTGTCCGGCGGGGAACAGCAAATGCTGGCGATCGGCCGCGCGCTGATGACCAATCCGGATTGCCTGATCATGGATGAGCCCTCCGAAGGGCTGGCGCCCATCATCATCCAGGGCCTTTGGGAGGCGATCGGCAAGCTGCGCGAACAGGGCCTGTCCATTTTGCTGGTCGAGCAGAATGCCAATCTGGCGCTCAAGCTCGTCGACTATGTCCACGTCATGAGCAAGGGCCGCGTGGTCTATTCGGGCAAGCCGGCGGCGCTCAAGGCCAATGACGAGATCAAGTCGAGCTATCTTGGAATTTGAGAATGCAGCGCGGCTGCCGAGGACCCGGGCTTTACATCGTGGAATACATTGGCGGATGATGGGTTTGGTCTGAAGGGGGCTGCCAACACATTCAACTGACCGAATAAAATGGCCGAAAAGGCCAAGCAACAATCAAGCCCACAGTGGCGACACAGGGAGGAAACAATGTCTCGAAAATTCAGCCGCCGTAAATTCATGGCCGCAACGGCTGCGGGCGCCGCTGCCGCGACCTTTAAATTTCCGATGCCGGCGATCGCGCAGGCGGCGCCCTTCAAGCTTGGATTGCTCACGGTCAAGACCGGACCGCTCGCCCAGGGCGGTATCCAGATGGAGCAGGGCGTTCTGACGTACCTGAAAGAGAAGAACAACATGATGGCCGGCCGCAAGGTGGAGTTCTTCTCCGCCGACACCGGCGGCAATCCGGCCGGCACCAAGACGAAGGTGCAGGAGCTGGTCGAGCGCGACAAGGTCGACAGCATCCTCGGCCCGCTCGCCGCCTTCGAACTGCTGGCGATCACCGACTACATCGCGCAGGCCAAGGTTCCGCTGTTGAGCCTCGCCGCGGCCGAGGACATGACGCAGCGGCGTCCCAATCCGTACTTCATCCGCGCCTCGGCGACGTCCGCCCAGTTCATGCACCCGATGGCGGACTACGCCGCCAAGGAAATGAAACTCAAGCGCGTGATCACCGTCTCCGAGGACTTCGCCTTCGGTTACGAGCAGATGGGCGGCTTTCAGCAGACGTTCGAGGAAAACGGCGGCAAGATTCTCAAGAAGCTTTGGCCACCGTTGGTCACGCCCGACTATACGCCGTACCTCGCGCAGATCGCCGACTGCGACGGTGTCTGCCAGGGCTTCGCCGGATCAAATCCGCTGCGCTTCATGAAGCAATACGCCGCGGCCGGATTGAAATTCCCGGTGGTCACCGGCGAAACCGGCGCCGACGACGCCCTGCTCAAGAGCTACGGCGACGAGGCGCTGGGTATCGTCAGTTGCGTCCCCTACACGATGGACCTCGATACCGACGGCAACAAACGCTTCGTCGAAGCCATCATCAAGGACTTCAATACGTACCCGGGCCAGTACGCCGCGCTGCTTTACGTCAATTGCCAGGTGGTCGAGGCCGCACTGAAGGCCCTTAACGGCGACTCCAGCGACAAAGCCAAGCTGATCACGGCGATGCGGGCGGTCAGCCTGACAGACACGCCGCGCGGGCCGCTCAAGTTCGATCACTTCGGCAACGTGATCGGCGACTTCTACATCCGCAAGCTGGGCAAGGAGGGCGCCAAATACGGACTGACCCTCTGGAACAAGACGATCAAGACCTACCACAACGTCGGCCAGTTCTGGACTTACGACGAGAAGAAGTTCCTCGAACAGCCGGTCTATTCGCGCGACTATCCGCCGCTCAAGCCATAAAGTGCTGGCGGGCGCCGCATCGACGGTGCCCGCCGTTCGCCGAGGGGACGAACGAGAGCAGGAAAAACAGCGGCTATGAATTTCTGGCTGGTGCTGGCGGCAAACAGCGTCACCTTCGGTGGCCTGCTGTTTCTCCTGTCGGCGGGATTCTCCCTGATCTTCGGGCTGATGCGCATCCCCAATTTGACGCACGGCTCGCTGTTCATGCTCGGCGCCTATATCGGCGTGACCTTTGTCGCCGGCCTACTCGGCTTCGGCCTCAATTTCTGGGTGGCGGCGCTGCTGGCGACGCTGATCGTCGCCGCGTTCGGCGGGCTGATTGAGCGGCTGCTGCTGCGGCGGCTGCCGGGCGACGCGCTGGCCCAGGTCCTGGTGACGCTCGGCCTGTCTTTCATGATCGCCGACTTCTGCCTGATGGTATGGGGAGGAGATCCGCTCAATGTCGTCACGCCCGCGGGCCTCGGCGGATTTGTTCGCGTCGGCGCCGCCGCGTTCCCGCTCTATCGGCTGGCAATTATCATTATTGCGGCGATCGTCGCCGCTGGCCTTTGGTTATTGCTTGATCGTACGCGGCTCGGCGCCATGATCCGCGCCGGCGTCGACGATCCCGATATGGCGCGGGTGGTCGGCATCCCCGTGTCGCGGCTGTTCACTATCGTTTTCGCGCTCGGCGCCGGGCTCGCCGCCTTCGCCGGCATCATCGGCGGACCGATCCTGTCGGTCTATCCCGGCCTCGACCAGGACATGCTGCCGCTGGCGCTTGTCGTGGTCATCCTTGGCGGCACCGGCAGCCTGCTGGGCTCCTTCGTCGGCAGCATCATTGTCGGCTTCATCTACAATTTCGGCCAGGCGCTGCTGCCTGAACTCGCCTACTTCGTCCTGTTCCTGCCCATGCTGCTGGTGCTGATCCTGCGGCCGCAGGGGCTGTTCGGCAGGCATGTGCCATGAGCGGGCGCGTCTTTTTCTTCGCCGTCGCGCTCGCCGCGTTGGTGACAGTGCCGTTCTGGACGCCGGGCATCTACTACACCAATGTCGCGAGCCAGATCTTGTTTTATGGCGTGTTCGCGCTCGGGCTGAATGTCCTGGTGGGTTACGCCGGGCTTGTGTCGTTGGGACACGCGGGGCTGTTTGGTATCGCTGCTTACGCCACCGGCTTCATGCTGCAGCACGGATACGGCCACAGCGCCGCAATCGTCGTCGCACTGGCGATCGGCCTGGCGTCGACGGGGGTCTATGCCGTGGTGTCGCTGCGCGCCACAGGCATCGGCTTCATCATGATCACGCTGGCGCTCGGCGAAATTCTCTGGGGCCTCGCCTATCGCTGGATCAGCCTCACCGGCGGCGACAATGGGATCAGCCTGCATGGACGCCCGGCGCCGTTCGGGCAGACGCTGAATTCTCCGACCGGCTTTTACTATGCGACGCTGGTCGTATTCATTGCCTCGGTGGTCGCGGTGGCGGTGTTCGTGCGCTCCCCGTTCGGCGCCGCGCTGATGGGCACGCGCGACCAGCCGCGCCGCATGAACGCGCTCGGCTATCACGTCTGGGCAATCCGCTTTTATGCCTGCCTGCTCTCCGGCCTGCTCACCAGCATCGCCGGCATTCTGTTCGTCTACTACACGCAATTCATCAGCCCGCAAACGCTGGCGCTGACGTCCTCTGCCGAAGTGCTGCTCATGGTGATCTCCGGTGGGCCGGGCACGCTGCTTGGACCGATTGTCGGCGCCGCGCTGGTGGTCGTGGTCAAGAGCGTGGTCAGCGGCTTTCTCGAGCGCTGGAACTTCCTGCTCGGCGCCATCTTCGTCGCCATCGTCATCCTGATGCCGGAAGGACTGGTGCCCGGCAGCGCCCGGCTATGGCGGCTGGCGCAGCGCAAGATGGCTCCGTCCGCAAAGCCCGCCGCGACAGGGGCAAAACCTTGAGCGCCCTCGTCATCAGCGGCTTGAGCAAGGCGTTCGGCGGTCTGCAGGTCACGCGCGGCGTCGATCTGACCGTCGAGCCCGGCGAGCGCCGCCTGATCATCGGACCCAACGGCGCCGGCAAGACCACCTTGTTCAACCTGATCACCGGCGAACTGACGCCCGACGCCGGCGCGATCCGTCTGTTCGGCAACGACATCACCCAGGTGCCGAGCCGCCGCCGCGCTCATCTCGGCATGGCGCGGACCTACCAGATCATCACCCTGTTTGGCCGCGACACCATCATCCACAACGTGCGGCTGGCGCTGCTCGGCCTATCGCCGGCGCGGTGGAATCCTTTCACCGCCCTTGCGCAGCACGGCCATTTCACCGATCAGGGCCGCGCGGCGCTCGATCGCGTCGGTCTTGCCGACATCGCCGAGCGGCCGCTCGCGCAAACCTCCTACGGCGAGCGCCGGCGCGTCGAGATCGCCATGGCGCTGGCGCAAAATCCGAAGCTGCTCTTGCTCGACGAGCCGTTCGCCGGCCTTTCCATCGACGAGCGCGGCGATGTGCACAAGCTGCTGATGGCGATTCCGCGCGAGGTCACCATCGTGATGATCGAGCACAACATGGACGTGGCGCTGGAGTTTGCCGAGCGCGTTACGCTTCTGCACTTCGGCGAGGTGATCGTCGAAGGTAATCGAGTCGAAGTGGTCGCCAACCCGCGCACCAAGGAGGTCTACCTTGGCCACTAGCGCCCTCGCCTTGCGCGACATCGACGCCTTCTACGGCGACAGCCACGTGTTGCAGGGCCTGTCGTTCGAGCTTGGCGAAGCGCGCATGCTCGGCCTGCTCGGCCGGAACGGCGCCGGCAAGTCGACCTGCATGAACGTCACCATGGGTCTGTTGCCGCCGCGCCGTGGCGAGGTCCTGGTATTCGGTGAGCCGGTCACCGGGCTGTCGCCCGAATTGGTCGCGGCGCGTGGCGTTGCGCTGGTGCCGCAGGGCCGCCGCATCTTCAAAAGCCTAACCGTTCGCGAAAACCTTGGCGTCGCCGCTCGCAAGCCGGACAATGGCAGACGCACCGCAAGCCATGCGACCTGGAGCGAGGACACCGTATTTGCGATGTTTCCGCGCCTGCATGAACGGCACAATCAGATCGCGGCGCATCTGTCCGGCGGCGAGCAGCAGATGCTGGCGATCGGCCGCGCGCTGATGGGCAATCCGCGCGTCCTGCTGATGGACGAACCGTCAGAAGGACTGGCGCCGCAGATCGTCGCCGAGGTCATGGCGACCATCCGCAAGCTCAAGGAAAGCGGGCTATCGATTGTGCTGGTCGAGCAAAATCCGAAGCTGGTGTTCGACGTCGCAGACGACATCGTCATTCTCAACACCGGCCGGGTCGCCGTCGTTTCGACGCCGGCCAGGATCGAAAAAGAGGGCGTCGACCTGCGCCAGCATCTCGGCGTGTTCTGATCCCGTAATCACGCAGGAACATTCAAATGGCAGTCTGGAATAAATACGCCAATACCGCGGCGCGCAAGCACAGCAAGCCGGGACGTGAGCAGCGGCCGAAATCGACGACCATCGACGCGCACTCCCATGTCGCCATCCCCGCCGCGGGTCAATACATCAAGCCCTATCTCGACGTGAGCACGATTCCGCTGGCGCATTTTGCGAGCGCGGAGACCAAGGAGCTCAACGCCGAGCAGGAAGCCGATATCGGTTCGCGCATTCGCGGCAATTACGACGAGCGCTTCGCCGACATGGACCGCATGGGCGTCGACGTGCAGCTTGTCATGCCGCCGCCGCCGCAGCTCTATCACACGGTGGCGCTCGAATACGCGGTGCCGGCGGCGCGCATGATCAACGACGGCATCGCCGAATTCGTCGCCAAACATCCCGATCGCTTTATCCCCACCGGCACGGTGCCGATGCAGGACGGCAACGAGTCGGCGAAAGAGCTCGAGCGCTGCATGAAGACGCTCAAATTCAAGGGCGTCGAAATCCTCACCAATGTCGCCGGCAAGGAAATCTCCGACCCCGCCTTCGCCCCGTTCTGGAAGAAGGCCGAGGAGCTCGACGCCCTGGTTATCATCCATCCCAACGGCTTCACCGAGGGGCAGCGGCTCTCGCGCTTCTACTTCAACAATATCATCGGCAACCCGTTCGAGACCACTCTGGCGCTGCATTACCTCATCTTCGACGGCGTGCTCGAGCGGCACCCGAAGCTGAAGATCATCGCCATGCATGGCGGCGGCTATCTCGGCGGCTATTGCGGCCGCATCGACCACGCCTGGGGTGCCCGCTCGGACTGCCAGGCCAGCCTGCCGAAGCCGCCGACGCACTATCTCAAGCAGGTCTATTTCGACACCGTGGTGTTCACGCCGCTTCAACTGGAAACGCTGGTCAAGACCTTCGGCGTCGATCATGTCATCATGGGCACCGACTATCCCTTCGACATGCTCGAATATGACCCCATCGGGCACATCAACTCGGTCGGCGGCTTCGACGACAAGACCCGCGCCGCGCTCGCCGGCGGCAACCTGAAGAAGCTGCTGGGGATGTAGCTAGGCGTACAGAAAATCAAGCACCGCAGTTTCCGCAATCACCGCGCCGGCCGTTGAGTGCCGCCCGGCGCGCGCGCGCTCTTCCTGCGTCTGCGTTGCCTGTAGATAGGCGCCGAGATGGCGGGCGCGCTCGATGATGCGGAAATTTTCGCGTAACCGCGCCGCCTCGAAGAGCTTGAGCGCGGCTTCCACATTGCTTTCCGCCTGCAGCGCCGCGACCAGCGCCGCGGCGTCGTCGGAAGCCTTCGATACGCCGGCGGCGACATGAGGACGGGCGACAAAGGCCGCGTCGCCGATAATTGCCACGCGGCCAAACGCCATGCGCGGCGATTCCAGATCGTAGATCGGCTGCAGAATCGGTTCCTCGATCAACCGCACGACCTGGCGGAATTGCGGCGCCAGCAGCCGTTCGGCGTCGGCGCGCATTTCCGCAATCGCCTCGCGCCGGATCAGCGGCGGCGGAATTGAAATCGAATGCGTCAGCCCGGTTTCATCGGTGAGCAGCCACGGCAATCTGCTGTGCTCTTCCGCCGGCCGGTACCAGACGACGTTGTAACGGCGCTTGCCCGGGCGCAGATCGTTGTCCGGCCCAGCCACCGGATAGCCGAGAAACTGCTCGCCCGGCGGCAGGCCAAAGGACATCGTCTCGAACAGCTCGCGATGCACATCGGGCGGAATGGCGCTTTCCGCGATGAGCGCGCGCCAAGCGCTGTAGCCGGCATAAAGCGGCGTCACATTGGGCAGCGCCTGCTGGCGCACGGTGGAGCGGATGCCGTCGGCGCCCACCAGCAGGTCGGCGACGATGCTTTCGCCATCGGAAAAGCGCGCCGTGACCGAATTCGCACTCACCTCGAAGGCGGCAAGCCCATGGCCGCGGTGGTAGCGCTCGGGCGGAAAGGCATCGCGCAGCAGCCGATAAACGCGTTCCCAGGCGGTGAGCACCTGCGGGCACATGATCTCGCCGCCGAGGCTTCCCTCCGCGTCGATGATCTTGCGCGTGGTGATGGCGACGCCGAGTGCGTCAGTCTTAAGTCCCAGCGCGCGCAGCCGCTCGATCAGCTCCTGCTGAGCGACGATGCCGGCGCCGCGGCCGGACAACTCGCTGCCCACCCGTTCGTAAATATCGACGGTCCAGCCTGCGCGCCGCAGCAAAAGGCCGCTGAGCAGCCCACTCATGGAGCCGCCGATCACGATGGCGCGCTTTTTCGCCGGCCCCGGCACTCGATCCGCCTCACGCTTTTCGTTCACCCGAATATGCTATATAAAAGCACAAATATCATTGGAGGAATTGCGATGGCTTTGACCATGCTCGACAAGGCCGCCGAGAAGAAGGACAAATCGCAGTGGTCTGCCGCGATCGCCGCCGACTTTGAGCGCGAGCGCAAGAATCCGGACCCGCGCGTCGGCAACACGCTGCTGTCGGACACCGAGCGTACCCGCGTATGGATCATCCGCCTCGCTCCCGGCGAGCGCATCGGCTTTCACCGTCACGTGCTCGATTATTTCTGGACCTCGATTTCGGGCGGCCGCGGCCGCCAGCACGTGCACGACGGCACCACGGTTGAATACACCTACCAGCCCGGCGAGACCCGTCACGAGAGCTACGCCGAGGGCGAGTTCAAGGTGCACGATCTGGAAAATCTCGGCGACCGCGAACTCGTGTTCATGACCGTCGAGTTCAAGGACAGCGCAAATCAGCCGATGGCGTTGCCCGCCGGCGTGCGTCCGCAAGCCGCTGCCTGACCGGCCTTTATCGACGCGCCCGCTCCTGCCTTGGGGCGAGCGTCGTCGTTGCGGCGGCTTTGGCAGCGCAATCAACAGGCTAGCCAAGCAGCCGGGCTTCCTGCACACTGTTCCGAAACGCCGCTCGCTGGCCCTCGGGCCTCCGGGCGGTAAACAAAAACACTTGGCTTTCAGAGGGGAGCAAACACCGGCAATTCCGACATTCGCGGCCACCGCATCGCATGTTCGGGAACACGATGCGCCGCCACGACTGTGCCGGTTGAATTGCGCATGGATATTTCCGCAGATCTCGTGATCAACGCTATTGCGGCCGGGCTGTTGCTCGGCGGCTTTTACGCGGCGGTGACGGCGGGCGTTTCCATTTCCTTCGGCATGCTCGACATCGTCAACATCGCGCATCCGGCGTTCATCATCCTCGGCTCCTACATCGCCTATATCGCCAGCGTGACCTTCGGCGTCGATCCGATCATCATGAGCGTCCTGGCGATGCCGCTGTTCTATCTCCTCGGCGTCGCGGTCTATCAGGTCTATTACGTCTCATTCGAGCGACGCGGCCAGGAATCGCTGCGCGGGCTCGCGTTCTTCTTCGGCCTGCTGTTCGTCACCGAGGTGACGCTGATCCTCGTGTTCGGCGTCGACTATCGCTACGTCGAGGCCATCTACATCGGGCCCAGCATCCACATCGGCCTGCTCGACCTGCCGCTGCGAATGCTGGTGCCGTGCTTGGTGTCGCTTGCAATGTTCGGCACGCTTGAACTGTTCGTGACCCGCACCTTCCTTGGCCGCGCCATCAAGGCCGTTTCACAGGATCAACTGGCGCTGCAACTGATGGCGGCGGACCCGATCCGCATCAAGCGCATCGCTTTCGGCATTTCGATCGCCACCGCGTCGGTCGCCGGCGCGCTGCTCATCGTCATCCAGCCGGTCGAGCCATCGGTCGGCCGCGAATATATCGGCCGCGTTTTCGCCATCTGCGTGCTCGGCGGGCTCGGCAGCATGCCCGGCACCTTGATCGCCGCCTTCCTGCTCGGCGTGGTCGAGAGCATCACCGCGACGTTCTACGGTCCGTCATGGGCCCCAGCGGTGGCGTTCGGATTTCTGCTGCTGACGCTCGCTTTTCGCCCCTCGGGCATATTGGGACGGTGAGCGACGTGAGCGCCACGAAATTCTCCCTGATTTTGATCGTCATCGGCGCGGCATTGCTGCTTATCGCCCACGAAATCAACGTCGATTATCTTTTCTTCGCCAGCTACACGATTCTGCAATTCGTCGTGTTGGCCACGGCCTGGAATATTCTCGGCGGCTACTGCGGCTACGTGAATTTCGGCTCGGCGGCGTTCTTTGCGCTGGGCGCCTATTCGTCCGTGTTCATGTACAAATTCTTTCCGGTGCCGATCCCGGTGCTGATGCTGATCGGCGCGGTCGTCTCCGGCATCGTCGGTTTCGGCATGGGCTATCTGACGCTGCGCCTGCGCGGCTCGTTCTTTGCCATCGCCACGCTGGCACTGGCCGTCGTGTTGCAGACGCTGATCGTCAACTGGGATTATGTCGGCGGTTCGCGCGGCGCCTACATCATTCACGACGAGAACATCGAGATCGGCAGCTTCAGCGTCCACTACATCGAATATCTGTTCGCGCTGATGCTGGCTCTGGCGCTGGTTGCGCTGTTCACCGCCCGTACCATCGAACGTTCGCAGCTCGGCTTCGGCTTCGCCACCATCCGCGACGACGAATTGGCGGCCGAAGCCTCCGGCGTGCCGACGCTCAGGCTCAAGCTGATCGCGACGACCCTCTCCGGCGCCTTCATGGGCATGGCCGGCGCGCCGTTTCCCTACTACATCGGTTACTTGCAGCCGTCGTCGGCTTTCGCCCTGGATTACGCCGTCAACTCGATCGCCATGCCGATGATCGGCGGCACCACAAGCTGGATTGGACCGCTGGTCGGCGCCGTGCTGCTCGGCTCTGCGCAGCAATACGCGACCGTGACCATTTCCTCGGCGGTCAATTTGCTGATCGTCGGCCTGATGCTGGTCGCCTTCGTCATTATCGCGCCCAACGGTCTCGTCGGGCTGGTGCAAGAGCGATTGCGTGCGCGGAGGAAGACATGACCGCGCTGCTGCATGTCGACAACATCAGCAAGCGTTTCGGCGGTTTTGTCGCGCTCGACGGCATCTCGCTCGAGGTGCGGCCGGGCGAGCGGCTCGGGCTCATTGGCCCGAACGGATCGGGCAAGAGCACGCTGGTCAATTGCATCTGCGGCACGCTGCAGAACGAAAGTGGCAGCGTGCAATTCGACGGCAAGCCGCTGGATGGCCTTGCCGCGCATCAGCGCACGCATCGCGGCCTCGCGCGTAGTTTCCAATTGCCACGCCCGTTCCACAGCATGTCGCTCGCCGACAACCTGCGTATCCCGTTGCTCTATACGGTGCACGCACGCATGGGCCCGCTGCGCTCCGCGGGCGATCTCGACTCGCGCTGTGCCGAGTTGCTGCAAATGGTCGGGCTGGCGAAGAAGGCCAAGCAGTTGCCGCGCGACCTGACGCAGGTCGAGATGCGCAAGCTCGAACTCGCGCGCGCCATGGCGGCGGAGCCGAAACTGCTGATCGCCGACGAATCCATGGCCGGGCTGTCGCATTCCGAGATCGAAGACATCCTGGCGCTGCTCAAGCAGCTCAACGAACGCGGCATCACCATCATTCTCATCGAGCATATCATGAGCGCGGTGATGAGCTTCTCGCAGCGTCTGGCCGTACTGGTGTCGGGCAAAAAGATCGCCGACGGCAAGCCGGAAGACGTGGTGCGCAATCCCGAAGTGGTGAGGGCGTATCTTGGCCAGTAGCCTCACCATCGAGAACGTGCACGCCGCCTATGGCGCGGTGCGGGTGATCCATGACGTGTCGCTGACCGTCAAGGCGGGCGAGACGGTGGCGCTGCTCGGCACCAACGGCAACGGCAAGAGCACCCTGATGAAGTGCATCATGGGCATCGTGCGCCCCGCCGAAGGCCGTATCGTTGCCGAAATCGACGGCAAAAAGCACGATCTTGCCGGAATGGCGACCGAGCAGATCGTTGATCTTGGCATCGCGCTGGTGCCCGAGGGGCGCCGCCTGTTCCCGAAACTGACCGTCGAAGAAAATCTGCTGCTTGGCGCTTTCCGCCCCAAGGCGCGTGCGCAGATCAAGAGCAATCTCGATTTCTGCTTCGAGGCCTTTCCGCGCCTCGCCGAGCGGCACCGCCAGCTCGCCGGCTCGATGAGCGGCGGCGAACAGCAGATGCTGGCGCTTGCCCGGGCGCTGATGCTGGCGCCGCGCATCCTGCTGGTGGACGAGCCGTCGGTCGGCCTCGCCCCGCTGCTGGTATCGCGCACCATCGACGCCATCAAGCAGCTCAAGGACCATTACCAGCTCACGGTGCTCATGGCCGAACAGAATTTCACCCAGGCCATCCGCATTGCCGACCGCGGCTATGTCATCGTGCACGGCAAGATCGCCTTCGAGGGCCGCTCGGCCGACGAGCTCAACAACAACGATCTGATCCGCCAGTTTTATCTGGGGATGTAGGCGGCGCATAAAGCAAACGGCGCGGGATTTCTCCCGCGCCGGCTGCATTTCAGTGGAAGGTCGTGGACTACTTCGCCTTCGCGTAAGGATAGACCACCTTGCCGGTCGCCAGCGAGGCCGGCGTGAGCACGGTTTGGTAATCCATGCCCTTCCAGGTCTCCAGCCCGGCGCCTTCCTTGATGCCGTGATATTGCACCTGCATCATGCCGGACTTGGTCCATTCGCCGGCCGGGCCATACTTCCAGTCGCCCATGATCGTCTTGACGTCGGCCTTTTTCAGCCAGGCGGCGATCTTGCCGTCGTCGATGCTCTTTGAACCGGCGACGGCGTCGCCGAGCATGCTGATATAGGCGTAGCCCCAGCCGCCGAGATAATAGCCGAGCGGATCGACGCCTTCGGCCTTGGCGCGGTCCTGGTAGATCTTGAAGAACGCGGCGGCCGGCGCCATCATCTTGGCGGACGGCACCCAGGTCTCGTAATTGACGATGCCATTGAGCTTGGGTCCGAGCTTGCTCTTGAACACGGTGGCTTGCAGGCCGACCATGGCGCCGCCGATGATCTTCGGCGTGTAGTTTGCCTCGTTGACGGCAAGCGCAATGCCGACCGACGAGAGCGGGTACGAGCACACGATGACGATGTCCGCGTTCGAAGCCTGCAGCGCGCGCACGATCGGCGAGAAGTCCGTCGTGCCCGGCGGGAAGCTCTTGTCGTAAACGATATTGAGCTTGAACTCCTTTGCGTTCTCACGCGCGCCGTCGCAGGCCGCTTTGGAGAATTCCGCGTCTTCGGACGTCAAGGCCACCGTCGTCGGCTTCGGCGATTGCTGCAACGCGACCTGGAACAGGCCTTCGGTGAACGAGGGCTTGGTCTTCGGTCCGGTCGGCAACACCGAGAAATAATTCGGATAGTGGAACTGCGAATTCACGTCGAGCGCGAACAGGCTGATGAAGGTCTTTTTCTTCTGGATGACGATCGGCATCGCCGGCGCCACCATGTTGGTCGCGTAGGGGCCAAGCACCAGGTCGACTTTGTCGACGTCGAGCAGCTTGGTGTAGATGCCCGGAACCGTCGATGGATTGGATTGGTCGTCGTAGAAGACCAGCTTGATCGGACGGCCGAGCCAGCCACCCTTGGTGTTCACTTCCTCTTCGTAGATTTTCATGCCGAGCAGCGCCTGCTTGCCGTTGGCGGCAAGCGGACCGGTCAGCGCCATGCTGAAGCCGATCTTGATCGGCTCCTTACTCTGCGCGTTGGCGGAAACGGTAGCCATAGCGCCCGCCGCGAGCGTGACCGCCGCACCCGCAATCCAGGCAAAGGTCCGCGATTTGAGTTTATTGAGCATTGCATCCTCCCGATTGATGTAGTTTTTTTGCATCTTACGCGAATTCCGCCGGCGAAGGCCAGAGGAAAGCCCGCGCATCATCCCGAAAAGTGGCTGCCGGTTTTCGGACAAGATCATGCGTGAACAAGTCATGTTCGGCGAGTGGGCTAAATCCCGTCGACCATGATCGTCTCGACTTCACCGGCGCCGCCCTTGCGCCGGAATGCTGCGGCGCGGTCGTATTCCGGCGACGTGAAACAGGCGACGCCCTGCTCAAGTGTCGGAAATTCAATGACGATGAAGCGTTGAAATTTGTCCGGTCCTTCCATGATCTGAAAGCGACCGCCACGCGCCAGCACCTTGCCGCCAAATTTGGTAATGATGGCGGGCACCAGGTCGGTGTATTTCTTGTACTCGACGGGATCGTTGACCTTGGAACGCGCCACCCAGTAGGCCGGCATCGGCAACACCATTTTTCGTAGTGCACGGCAACGCCGCTAACGGGCATAATACAGGCTACGATGAAAAACCTCACCATCGATCCCGGTCGGCTGTGGGACGACCTGATGCAGACCGCAAAGATCGGCGCCACCGCCAAGGGCGGCATCTGCCGCCTGACGCTGACCGACCTCGACCGCGAGGTCCGCGACTGGTTCAAGACGCGCGCGCAGGCACTGGGCTGCACTGTCACGATCGACGACATGGGCACGATGTTTGCGCGGCGCAAAGGCCAGCGTGACGATATTGCGCCGATTGCCATGGGCAGCCACCTCGACACCCAGCCGACCGGCGGCAAATTCGACGGCGCGCTCGGCGTGCACGCCGCGCTGGAGGCGCTGACGGCGTTGCAGCGCGCCGGCTATGAAACCTTCGCGCCCATCGAAGTGATCAACTGGACCAATGAGGAAGGTTCGCGCTTTTCGCCGGCGATGATCGCTTCCGGCGTTTTCGCTGGCGCCTTCACGCGCGACTTTGCGCACGCGCGCAAGGACCGCGATGGCGAGAGCTTCGGCAGCGCGCTGGAAAAGATCGGTTATCGCGGCAGCGAGCCTTCCGGAGGGCACAAGCTTTCCGCCTTTTTCGAGCTGCACATCGAGCAGGGCCCCTATCTCGAAGCCGAGGCCAAGGACATCGGCGTCGTCACCGGGGTGCAGGCGATGCGCTGGTACGAGGTGACGGTGACGGGCCAGGAAAGTCACGCCGGCACCACGCCGATGCCGCGCCGCCACGACGCGCTGCTCGGCGCCGCGCGTCTCATCGATTTCGTTAACGATTGCGCGCGAACGTTCCCCGAGGCCGTCGGCACCGTCGGCCGCGTCGAGGTCCGGCCCGGCTCGCCCAACGTCATCCCCGGCGAGGTCTTTTTCACCCTCGACCTGCGCGATCCCGACTCCACGGTGATCGATGGTATGGAAAAGGAATTTGCCGCAGCGACAAAGCGCATTGGCGATGCGCTCGGCCTGGCGATCGCGTTAAAGCCGGTGTCGAACGTGCCTGCGGTCCATTTTGACAAGGACTGCATCGCCGCCGTCCGCGCGGCGGCCAAGGCCTCCGGCTTTTCCAGCCGCGACATCGTCTCCCGCGCCGGCCATGATGCGTCTTACATCTCTCGCGTGACGCCGACGGCGATGATCTTCGTGCCCTGCAAGGACGGCATCAGCCACAACGAGGCCGAGTTCTCTTCCAAGGAGCAATGCGCCGCCGGCGCCCAGGTGCTGCTGCAGGCCGTGCTCGACTACGACCGGCAGCTGGCTGAGCGCGAGAGTTAGATCACGCCCCTGCGGCCTTGCGCGCGCCCAGCGCCAGAAGAAACAATGCCCAGCCGCCGAAGATCATGTTGATGCCGACCAGCAGCCCGATGGCCCAGACAGCGCTGCCCGGCAAGCCGGTGAGGATCAGGACGGCGAGCACAAAGTCGACCAGGCCGCTGAACAGCATCCAGCCCCATTGACCCGACAATTCGCGCTTGTGATCGAGGGCGAACATGATCGAGGCGATGCCCTCGATGACGAAGAAGGCGATCAGCACCAACGTCAGCGACAGCGCGCCTTGCAGCGGCTGCACCAGAAGCAGCGCGCCGACGATAACTCCGAGCGCGCCGGAAATCAGCGACCACCAGAAGCCCGGCGCCTGTCGCATCATGAAGCTGGTGTAGAGGCCGAAGACGCCGCTGATCAGGAACAGCCAGCCCAACACGATGGTGATCGCCAGCGTGGCGATCGGCGGCAGCAGAATGGCAATGATGCCGAGCGCAATGAGCGCGATGCCCTCAGCCAGATAGAGCTTCCAATGCTCATGCAGCGCCTTGGTCACCGCGCGCTGAATTCCGCCGATATTTGGTTGACTGGTGGACATGACAGCCTCCGCTCGTTGCCCCCGCACAACAGCATATACACCCTTGCCCATGACAGCGGAATATCGCCGCTCACCACCAGGACGGCTTGGCGGCAAGCTCGGGCCAGCCGATGTCGCGGGAAGCCACGTGTGCGGCCTCGGCCGGCGGCAACGCCGCATCCCATTCACCCGCGGTAAACCGGCGGCCAGTCACGCCGTCGGAGGCATCCGACATCAGCCAACGGATCGGCGGACCCATGATCTGCGGCCGCAGCATCTTGTCGCGCGGCCAGCCGGCGCCGTCGGAAATAAACGGCGTGTCGGTCGGGCCGCCCGGCACCAGCACATTGACGGTGATGCCGGTTGCGTCGAGTTGCAGGGCCAGGACCGCCGACATGGATTCGAACGCAGCCTTGACCGCGCCATAAGGCAGCACCCGGTGCATGGTGCGATAGCTTGTCGTGTTGTTGACGACACGGCCCCATCGCGCCTTGCGCAAATGCGGCACCGCGGCCTTGCTCAGCAGCATCGGAGCCCGCAGGTTGATGGCGAAGAAGCGATCCCACATATCGGCGGTCAGTTCCTCGATCTGCGGATGCCTGCTCTCGGCATCGGGGCGAATCGAGCTCATGCCGATGCCGGCATTGTTGACCAGTGCGTCGATGCGGCCGAAATGCGCGACGGTTTTGTCCACCGCGGCGGCGCATGCGGCCACATCTGCAAGTTCGGCCTCAATCGGAAACAGGCGCTTTTCGTCGCGCCCGGCGCAGAGCCGCTTGAGCGCCGCGGCGTCGCGATCGAGCGCGGCGACGGCGTGGCCGTCGGCGAGCAGCGCTGCGGTCATCACCGCGCCGAGACCACCGGCGGCGCCGGTGAGCAAAATGACCCGTCCGTCAGCCACGTTTTACTCCAGCCAGTCGGCGCACTTTTGCACTGTGGCATTGGCGCCCCATGGCATGATCGGCACCGTCGAGGTCGAATTCTTCGGCGAGCCTTCGATGACGCGGTCGCTGTAGACCATGTAAACCAGCACATTGCGCTTGGTGTCGCAACCACGGACGATCTGCATCTTCTTGAAGAACAGCGAGCGCCGCTTGCGGAACACGTCCTCGCCTTGGGAAAATTTTTCCTTGATCGTAATCGGCCCGATCTGCCGGCAGGCCAGCGAAATATCCGAGACCTGCTCGGCGACGCCAAGCCAGCCTTTGATGCCGCCGCGCTCCGGCGCTGTGAAATGACAGGCAACGCCTTCGACCAAGGGGTCGTCGATGCCGTAGGTGGCAAGCTTGTCGTTCGGCGTCAGCAGCTTGAACACCGTCGATTTCCTGAAGATCAGATCCGGCTCGTCGGCGGCCTGTGCGGGCATAGCGAACAGGCTCAATCCGGCGATGAGGCAGGCAAACAAGGTGCGCACGAGACCCTCCTTCGCGTTTCCTGCCACATAACAACGGCGGATAGCCTGCGGAAGGGGCACTTTTTATCTGTGCATGATCTTGCCCGAAAACCGGTACCCACTTTTCGGGATCATGCAGTCAGGCCCAGAGGCGTTCCTTGTCGAGGCCTTTGTAGATGTCGGCGACATATTCGCCGTAGCCATTGAAGATCAGCGTCGGTCGCCGCTCGCCGGTGCCGATCACCTCTTCGCTCGCCTGGCTCCAGCGCGGATGCGGCACGGCCGGATTGACGTTGGCCCAGAAGCCGTATTCGGACGCCTGCAACGCCTCCCACATGCCCTTCGGCTGCCTGTCGACAAAGGAGAAACGCACGATCGACTTGATCGACTTGAAGCCGTATTTCCACGGCACCGCCAGCCGCAGCGGCGCGCCGTGCTGCTTCGACATCGGGTGGCCATAGGCGCCGGTGGCGAGGAAGGCGAGCTCGTTGGTCGCTTCCGCTATGGTGAGGCCTTCGATGTAGGGCCAAGGATACCAGCTCTGCCGCAGGCCGGGCGCGACCTTCGGATTGTTGAAGGTTTCCATGCGCACGAATTTCGCCGAGCCGAGCGGCCGGGCGAAATCGACGAGCTTGGCAAAGGGAAATCCGGTCCAGGCGATCGCCATGCTCCAGGCTTCGACGCATCGGTGGCGATAGGTGCGCTCTTCCAGCGTCATCTTGCGCATGAGGTCATCGATGCCGACTTCCATCGGCTTTTCCACCATGCCGTCGATCTTCACCGTCCAGGGCCTGATCGGCAGCTTTTGCGCCTGATCGGCGACTTCCTTCGACGAATTAAATTCGTAGAAATTGTTGTAGTGGTCGTTGATCTTCTCATCGGTGATCGGGCGGTCGAGGGCGTATTTCTCGTTGCGCTTGGCCGGATAGAGATCAGCGGTCGGGTCCGGCAGATCGGTGACGCGCTGCGCACCGGCGGTACGAGGCGCCAGCGCCAAAGCTGTCGCACCGCCCACAACAAAAGAGCGCCGGCTGAACACCAGATGTTCGGACGTGGCAAGACGCTCGGGAATTTCCCAGCCATGGCGGCGGATCACGTTCATCGCTTTAATCCTTGTGGAATCGTTGAGCAAACCACTAGGGCCGCATGTGCTCACAGGCAAGTCACGGTTCCGGGAAAAGGAACCTGCCTTTGCGGGGCGCCTTTTCCGCCAGCACCAGACCAGATACGAGGCGCCGACGCAAAAGGATGCGCAAATTGCGAACTGGCTACTCCGCCGCCCGCCGTGCCGCCACGATCTGGTCGGCGGCGCGTCCTGTCAGCTCCGCCATGTGGTCGAACTTGAAGGTGAAAGAGCCGACGCCGGCGGTCGCCGAGCGCACCTCGATGATGAGGTCGCCGATCTCGGCCTCCGCCATCTGCGCGCGCACCGTGTCCCAGCCCGGCCAGCCATCGCGGGTGTCGAAGCCGAGGATCTGCCCGCGCCGCCCCGAGAGGATGGCGTTGATCTTTGCCGTCGCCTCGTTGGGGCAGACAATCTCGACCAGATGAATCGGCTCCAGCAGCACCGGCTGGCATTGCGGCAGCCCTTCGACGATGCCGATGCGGCCAGCGGTGCGGAACGCCATGTCGGAGGAATCGACGGTATGATAGGAGCCGTCGACCAGCGTCACCGCGAGATCGACCACTGGAAAACCGAGTGGCCCGTGCTTAAGCGCGTCGACGACGCCCTCCTCCACCGACGGAATGTAATTGCGCGGCACCACGCCGCCGGTGATCTTCTCCTCGAACTTGAAGCCAGAGCCGCGCGGCAGCGGCTTGATCTCCAGCACCACGTCGCCGAACTGGCCGTGACCGCCGGACTGCTTCTTGTGCCGGCCGCGAATGCTGATCGACTTCTTGATGGTCTCGCGGTAGCCGACCGACGGCGGCCGCGTCGACACAGGAACGGCAAAGCGATCGGCGAGGCGCTCGGTGGCGACGCGCAAATGCATTTCGCCCTGGCCCCAGATCACCACGTCGTGGTTTTCCGCATTGTGCACCACGGTAATTGAGGGGTCTTCCTCGGTGAGCTTGGCAAAAGCCTGCCCCAGCTTGACGTCGTCCTTGCGCTCCTTGGCCTGCACGGCGATGGCGAGCACCGGCGGATAGGGCTTCACCTCGATGAGCGAGGCGTGCGGCTGCTTGCCGGTTGAAAGCGTGTCGCCGGTCTTGGCGTGATCGAGCTTGCCGAAGGCGACGGTTTCTCCGGCGGCAGCGGCGCCGCGTTTCTCCGAATGCTGGCCGGTCAGCTTGAAGACGGCGGCGATGCGGCCGGCCTCGATGGCCGGCGTGTTGAGCGTCACGCCGTCGCCGGCGGTGCCGGCCAGCACGCGCGCAATCGACATCTTGCCGCCGTGCGCGGTGTGCAGCGTCTTCAAGACCAGCGCCAGCGCTTCGCTGCCCGGCTTGGCGCCGAGCCGAGCCGCGACTTCACCCACGCCCGGCACTTCATGTCGGATTGCCTTGAGCAGGCGCAGCACGCCGTTGGTGCGGGTGGCGGCGCCGATCATAACCGGGCAGATGATGCGGTCGCGCAGTTCCTTGGCCAGGTCGTCAAACACCTTGTCGCGCGGCGGCTCGATGTCTTCGAGCAATTGCTCCATGAGCTGGTCGTCGTGATCGGCCAGCGTCTCCAGCATGATAAAGCGCGCGTCCTTCTTGCGGTCGGCGTCTTCACCCTTGAGCTCGATCACCTCGGACGGCGCGTGCTCCTTGTAGACAAAGGCGCGCTCCAGCGCGAGATCGACGAAGCCGGAAATGATGTCGCCGTGCCAGATCGGAATCTGCCGCAGCACCAGCGGCACGCGCGAGGCCGGCTGCAACAGCTTGAGCGTCTCGCGCACGCGCTTGTCGGCCTTGTCGATCTTGTTGAGGAACAGGATGCGCGGGATGTTGAGGTCTTCGAGCTCGCGCAGGATCAATTGCAGCTGCGGCACCTTCTTCTCGTCGGCCTCGCAGACAACGATTGCGGCGTCGATCGCCGGCAGCGCCGCGCGCATATCGTGGATGAATTCGATGGAGCCGGGGCAGTCGAGGAAGGTGAAGCTGTCGCCCATGAAATTCGTGGTGGCGACGGTGACCTCGACGCTCATTTTATGATGGCGCGCTTCCTTGCTGGCGTCGCCGACCGTGGTGCCTGCGTCGACCGTGCCCTGGCGCTGGATCGCGCCGGTGCGGGCGAGGATTGCTTCGAGCAGCGTTGTTTTGCCGCTCTGGAACGGGCCCACCAGCGCAATGCACCGCGGACCCGAATATCTCGTACCATTGGGACCCGAACCGTTTTGTCCCATTGCCACCTCCCTGACTGGACCGGGAGCTGGACCTTGCCCGGCCCTTGTCGCCGATATCGTCTCAGGAGCGAGCGGGTGTGGCAAGGGCCGGCGGTGGAACAAAATGCAACGGCCGCCGGTGCGGCGGCCGTTGGAAACGCAGGCAACGCCGGAGATTACCGAACTTGCGTGAGCTGCAAGACGGCGACGCCGCCGGCTGCATTAAAGCCGGTCTGCCCGGTGACCGAGAGCGGCTGCAACGCAATCGAGCGGTTGGATCCGCCGACCAGCGCATTGGCGCCGAGCCCGACCGCGAATGTCGCTTCCGCTGTCGCGCCGGCATAGTCGCCGGAGAGCGAACCCGGACCCGGGCTGCCGGTGGCGAAAACCGCCCAGGTCATTTGCGCGCCGGTGGTGGCGCCGATGTCGAGGCCGAACTTGCTGATCGAGCCGGTATAGGATTCCGGCAGCCAGCCTGGCGCGGCCGGCGTAAACACGCAGCTCACGGCTTTTTTCGAGGCGATGATCAGCCCGAGCCCGCCGGACACGTCGCAACTCAGCGTGCCGGCCTGCACCGCTTGCTGGGCCGACGCGCCGCCGATCACGTTGACGGAAGCCAATAGCACGGCAGCGAACGCCAATATTACGGAACGCATGTAAACCCCCTGCTGAGCCAATTGCTCAATGGCGCCGATAGTGAGTGGAACCGGGCGCCGAGTCAAAAAGTCAAAATAAGTCGAAAAATGCCGCGGGCGGGAGGCGGCTACTTCAAGTTGCCGCAGAAACGCTGGATACGCCGGCAGGCCTCTTCCAGGTCTTCGGTCTTGGTGGCGTAGGAAATGCGGAACGCCGGGCCGAGCCCGAAGGCCGTGCCCTGAACAACCGCGACGCCTTCGGCTTCCAGCAGTTCGGTGACGAAATCCTCGTCGCTGGCGAGCTTCTTGCCGGTCGAGGCCGTCTTGCCGAGGGTGCCGGCGCAGGACGGATAGACATAAAATGCGCCTTCCGGCGTTGGGCACTTGATGCCGTTGGCCTGGTTGAGCATCGACACCACAAGGTCGCGCCGATCCTTGAAGATCGCGTTGTGCTTGGCGATGAAATCCTGCGGCCCGTTGAGCGCTTCCACCGCCGCCCATTGCGACACCGCCGTCGGGTTCGAGGTCGACTGCGACTGAATCATGGCCATCGCCTTGATCAGCGGCTCGGGGCCGCCGGCAAAGCCGATGCGCCAGCCGGTCATGCAATAGGCCTTGGAGCAACCGTTGATGGTGAGCGTACGCGGATAAAGCTGCGGCTCCACCTGTGCCGGCGTCGAGAACACGAAGTCGTCGTAGACCAGGTGCTCATACATGTCGTCGGTCATCACGTGCACGTGCGGGTGCTTGAGCAGCACGTCGGTCAACGCCTTGAGCTCGGCGCGCGTATAGGCGGCGCCGGTCGGGTTCGACGGCGAGTTGAGCAGCAGCCATTTGGTCTTCGGCGTGATCGCCTTTTCCAGCGCCGCCGGCTTGAGCTTGAAGCCGTCTTCCATGCGGCAGACGATCTCGACCGGCGTGCCGCCGGCGAGCAGCACCATGTCGGGATAGCTCACCCAGTACGGCGCCGGGATGATCACCTCGTCGCCCGGGTTGAGCGTGGCGACGAAGGCATTGTAGAGCACCTGCTTGCCGCCGGTGCCGATGGTGATCTGCGAGGCCTTGTAGTCGAGCCCGTTCTCGCGCTTGAACTTCTTGGCCACCGCATCCTTGAGCTCGGCGATGCCGTCCACGTTGGTGTACTTGGACGCCTTGCCGCTCTCGATCGCCTTGATCGCGGCCTGCTTGATGTTGTCGGGCGTGTCGAAGTCCGGCTCGCCGGCCCCGAGCCCGATGACGTTGCGGCCCGCCGCTTTCAAAGCGCGCGCCTTGTCGGTGACGGCAATGGTCGCCGACGGCTTGATGCGCTTGAGCTGGTCCGCAAGGAAGGCCATCGCAGGCTCCGAATCTCTGACGTTTCCGACAGTGAGATAATGTCGTAATTGGCGAAAACGACCACAGCAAGTCGCAATAAGTGATTGGTTCATCAAGTCTGTTGATGGCCTAACCGACCTTTAAGCCTGCGCTGCTAAGCCGCTGTCCCATGGCGGGTTTTATTGCGGTTTTGTGGTCCGGCGCCTGGCTTACGCGCGATCGAGCGCGCATGGTGGCGCTCCTTCTGTTCGCCTTTTCCGCGCTCGCCGTGGCCTTCGTGGCCGTCACCTCCGACGGTCTTCATGACTGGCGCGGCCGTCCGCTCGGCACCGACTATTCCAACGTCTATGCCGCCGGCACCTATGTGCTCGACGGCGAACCAACGGCGCCTTTCGATCCTCGCCTGCAATACGCGCGCGAGCAGGCGATTTTTGGCGCACATACCGATTTCTTCGGCTGGCACTATCCGCCGTTCTTCCTCGGCCTCGCGGCGCTCCTGGCGCTGATGCCCTACGCACTCTCGCTCCTGGTGTGGCAGGGCGTGACGCTGGCGCTTTATCTGCTCTCGATCCGCGCCATTGTTTCGAGGTCAGCCGCAAAGCTTGACGCCTGGATGTGGCTCCTTCCCGCGCTTGGGTTTCCGGGGGTGATCGTCTGCCTCGGGCAAGGGCACAACGGCTTTCTCACCGCCGCGCTCTTTGGCGCCGCGCTTGTCATGCTCGAAGAACGGCCGATCCTCGCCGGCGTACTCATCGGGCTCATCGCCTACAAGCCGCAGTTCGGCCTGCTGCTGCCGCTGGTGCTGGCGGCGAGCGGACGCTGGCGCGTCTTCGCCGCCGCGGCGGCAACCGTCGGCGTGCTGGCGCTCATGGTTACGCTCGCGTTCGGCGCCGACGTGTGGACGGCTTTCCTTGCCTCGACCAAATTCACCCGCATCGCCGTGCTCGAAGAAGGGCAGACCGGCTGGTACAAAATCCAGAGCGTATTTTCCTGGGTGCGCATGTGGGGCGGCGGCGTCGATCTCGCCTATGCCTTGCAAGCCGCTGTAACGCTTGCGGTCGCGGCAAGCCTCGTCTGGCTCTGGCGCGGTAAGGCGGCGTTCCCGCTCAAGGCCGCAGGCCTTTTGTGCGGCACGCTGCTGGCAACGCCCTATAGCCTCGACTACGACCTGATGCTGCTCGCGCCGGCCATTGCCTTCCTCGCCGCCGACGGTTTGGCGCGCGGCTTCGCGCCCTGGGAGAAGACAATTCTGGCAGCGCTGTGGATTGTTCCGCTGGTTGCCCGTTCGGTGCCCGAGGCCACGCTGATTCCATTGGCGGTTCCGGCGATGCTCGTCGGTTTCGCCTTCGTGTTGCGCTGCGCCATAAACGAGACCGGCGGCGCGCGCTTCTGGCATTTTGCCCCGCGCGTACTAAAATAGGGACAAAGAGCCGGCTTGAACGGCCGCGACCTCAGGGAGCCGCGTCCATGAAGCTTTCCGCCGAGCAGCTCAAGGCCTTCGACGAGCAGGGCTACGTTTTCTTCCCCAACTGCTTTTCCGAGGAAGAGATTGCGCTCCTGCGCACCGAGGCCGACAACATCCTCAGGCTCGACCGCGAGGAGGTCTGGCGCGAGAAGAGCGGGGCGCCGCGCACCGCCTTCGCCGCGCACAAGTTCAACAAAGTATTCGAGGTGATGTCGCGCCACCCGCGGCTGGTCGAGCCGCTGATGCAGCTGTTCGGCGAGCCGGTTTACGTCCATCAGTTCAAGCTCAACGCCAAGGCGGCCTTCGAGGGCGACGTCTGGCAATGGCACCAGGACTACGGCACCTGGGCGCGCGACGACGGCATGCCCGAGCCACGGGCGATGAACATTGCAATTTTCCTCGACGACGTGCTGCCGATCAACGGCGCGCTGATGATCATTCCGAAAAGCCACAAGCAGGGCGTGCTCGCCGCCGGCCACGACAAGACAACGACATCATATCCGTTGTGGACGCTGGACAAGGAAACCGTAACACGGCTCGCCTCCGAAGCCGCGGGCGCCGACGGCGTCGGCATCGTCGCGCCCACCGGCAAGGCCGGCTCGGTGCTGATGTTCCACGGCAACCTGGTGCATGCCTCGCCGCCCAACATCACGCCCTATCCGCGCAAGATCGTTTATTTGACGCTCTGCGCGGTCTCCAATCACATCACCAAATTCACCCGTCCCGAATTCATCGCGCATCGCGATTTTACGCCGATCGTGCCGGTGGACGATGACGCGCTGGTGGAATATGCGCGCGCGCATCGGGTCGCCGCAGAATAAATTTTTTGTAGTTTGTGCAACGACGAATAAAAGTTTCGCATTGCGGCCACGCAATTGCCGGACTCTGTCGGCCCTATCCGGCGCCACGTGGACAACCGGAAATTGGAAATGCACACGCTCTATTCGATGCAGCGTTCGGGGAATAGCTACAAGGTGCGCCTCGCTCTGGCGCGGCTCGGCATTCCCTACAAACTGGTCGAAGTGGACATCCTGCAAGGCGAAAGCCGCACGCCCGAATTCCTCAAGAAAAATCCGAGCGGGCAGATCCCGCTGCTGGAAGTGGCGCCCGGCCGCTATCTCGCCGAATCGAACGCCATCCTCTGGTATGTCGCCGGCGGCACCATACTGGCGCCGGAAGACCGCATCGAACGCGCCGAAACGATGCAGTGGATGTTTTTCGAGCAGCACAGCCTGGAGCCCAACATCGGTGCCGCATTTTTCTGGCTGGCGCTGATCAAGGGAGGGCGTGATTTGCAGCAGCACGCGCTCGAGGACTGGATGGAAAATGGCTATCGCGCACTTGGCGTGATGGAGCAGCATCTCGCCAGCCGCCGCTTTTTCGTCGCCGACCGCTACACCATCGCCGACATCGCGCTTTACGCCTACACCCACCTCGCGCACGAATGCGACTTCGACCTTGGCCGCTACCCCGCGATCCGCCGCTGGCTCGGGCGCGTCGCCGCCGAACCCGGCCACGTGGCGATGGAAGCGCAGGCGCAGCCGCTGGACGCCGCGGTCTAGCCCTGCACCTGTTCACCTTTCGTTAACCATAAGCCACAAAAACGCCGCGCTTCCTTTGCGGCATTGCCGCAGTGCGGTCCCAACGCCGCCCGCTTTGCGCGCGACCTTGCCTGAATCGCGAATCCGATTCGTCTCAGGTTTTGTCATGCACCGGCATTTTGATACCGGTTTCCAGGCGCCCGCAGCGCGCACCCTCGGTAACGAACGGCGGCGTCTTGCCTTCGCCGAACTCGTCGCCACCGCGGCACTGATGTTCGGCATCGTGGTTGCGTGCATCGTGGTGACGGCCGGCATCGCCCGCGCCGACGTCGGCGCAGACATCGTCGGTAACGAGAGCGGCGTCTTCGTCATCGCGTTGCTGCTCGGCCTTGTCGTCTTTGTCGGACTCGGCACCATGACGCTGACGAACCGGCGCCCGCGCTCCTAAACCGTCCCCCGCGCATCTCGTTCACATTTCGGCGAGCCGGGCGGAAACCATTCGCCGCCGCCCGGTGTTTGCTCCATCATGATGCGGGTGAAAAAGACGCTCGTTTGCCTCGGTGTGTTGCTGCTCGCCCCGGCATTGGCCCGCGCGCAAACCTTCGACTCATCAGCCGGCAAGCTCAAGGTCGAGACCGTCGCCGCGGGCCTGGTGCATCCGTGGGCGCTCGCCTTCCTGCCCGATGGCCGCATGCTGGTCACCGAGCGCGCCGGCCGCATGCGCATCGTCGCCCCCGACGGAAGGCTTTCGGCGCCGCTCGCCGAGGTACCCAGGCCCTCGGTGCATGGCCAGGCCGGCCTGCTCGACGTCGCGCTCGACCGCGGCTTTGCGAAAAACAACATGATCTACTTCTGCTTCAACGCCGACTACGGCGGCAGCGTCGCCGTCGCCCGTGCCAGGCTCGATGCCGGCGAGGCGCTGCGGCTCGACAACGTCGAGATCATCTTTCGCCAGCAAGGCCCGGCATCGTTCGGCAACAATGTCGCCTGCCGCATCGCGCAGGCGCCCGACAACAATCTGTTCGTCACCTTGGGCGATCATTTCTCGCCGGCCAAGCTCGCGCAGACGCTTGACAACCACATCGGCAAGATCATCCGCATCCGTCCCGACGGCAGCGTCCCGCCGGGTAATCCATTCGTGAACCGCGCCGGCGCGCTGCCTGAAATCTGGGCGTATGGCGTGCGCAACGCCGAAGGCCTCGCCTTTAATCCCGCCGACGGCAAGCTGTGGGAGCAGGAGCACGGGCCGAAGGGCGGCGACGAAATCAATATTGTCGGGAAAGGAAAGAACTACGGCTGGCCGGTGGTGAGTTACGGCGTCAATTACGACGGCTCGCCGGTCGGCACCGGCAAGACCTCGGCGTCGGGCATGGTGGAGCCGATCTGGCACTGGACGCCGTCGATCGCGCCTTCCGGCATGGCGTTCTACATCGGCGACCTGTTCCCCGGCTGGAAGGGCAGCCTGTTCAACGGCGCCTTGAAATTCAAGCTGATATCGCGGCTCGAACTCAAGGGCGGCAGGGCGGTCAAGGAAGAGCGGCTGTTGCAGGGGCTCAACGAGCGTATCCGTGATGTGCGCCAGGGGCCGGACGGCGCGCTCTATCTGCTCACCGATAACGAGGCCGGACGCATTCTGCGCGTTACGCCGCTGCGATAATCGTCAGAACTTGTGAAACACGAAGAACGCCCCGGCTGCGATCAGCGCAAAGCCGAAGCCCTGGCTCAGGGTCAGAGGGTCCTTGAGATAGAGGGTCGAAAACACCGCAAACACCGACAGCGTCACGACCTCCTGGAGGGTCTTGAGCTGTGCCGGATTATAAACGGCGCTGCCGTAGCGATTGGCCGGCACCGCCAGGCAATACTCGACGAAGGCCAGCGACCAACTGATCAGGATCACCCAGTAGATCGGCACCTCCTTGTAACGCAGGTGCCAATACCAAGCCGTGGTCATGAAGGCGTTGGAGCCGATCAGCAACGCGACCGGCAGCGCGTAGGGGACAAATGCTGGCATGGGGTTCTCGGAATGGAGGTGTCGTCGCGGCGGATGGGGTTCTAACGCGCCGCCGTCAAAACGTCACCGCCGCGTCACACCGCGGCGCTATGAAAAACAGGCTTCTGTCGTGTATCGCGTACCCTTGCGTATCCCCATTGCGGTCCCGTGCGGCTGACTCTGCCCTCCGGGATCGTTTTTTTTGCCGCCGGCCGGATAACCGCCGGCGCCCCGCCAGGTTCCCAAATTGCAGCGGCTTTTGGCCGCGTCTCCCGCGAAGGAGCGCGGCGGGCAAGCACTGTGCTAGCATCGAAACTTGCGGATTCGACATGCGCCGGCATGACCGAAACCGCAATTTGCATCGACGACGGGAGCGACGCCATGCTCCGTATCAGGATCATAGCGGCCGCCGCGCTCGTGTCCGTCTTGCTGCCGGCCGCGGCGCAAGACCAGCCGAATGCGGCGCCGCCCAAGCCCTACAAAGTCGTGGCGATCACGCCGCCGAAACCGCTCGGCGATCCCGCCTTCGACGATTTGCGCAAGCAGCTCGTGGATATTTCCGAGCGCAAGGATCGCGCCGCGCTATCTCGCCTGGTGGTCACGCTGGGATTCTTCTGGGACCGCGAAAACGGCAACGGCGCCGACCGGCATAAGTCCGGCATCGACAATCTCGCCGCCGCGCTTGGGCTGGACAACGCCGACGGCTCCGGCTGGGACATGCTGGCAACCATTGCCGGCGATCCCACCACGTCGCTTTCGCCCAACCACAAGAAAACCATGTGCTCGCCCGCCGATCCCGGTTACGACCGCGAGGCGCTGGACCAGTTGATCGACGACAGCGATACCGATCCGATCGACTGGGGTTATCCGGTTTCGCCCAATGTCGAGGTGCGCGCCGCGGGAGATGACGCCGCTCCGGTGGTCGACAGGCTCGGGCTCTATTTTGTGCGGATCATGCCGGACGCCGTCACCGCGTCCCCTTCCTACATCCACATTGCCATGCCGAGCGGCAAGACCGGCTACGTCGCCATCGACGCCATCGCGCCGATGGGCAACGACCAGATTTGCTACGTGCCGGTGAAAAGCGGCTGGAAGATCGGCGGCTATGTCGGCGGCGGCGACCCGCAATGACAAAGGAACACCGGAGGTGAACGAGCCACCGTCCGCCTCCCCTCGCCGCCTTGCCTGCGCGCGCTGCGGCAACGATTTCAACTGTAGCCTCTCCGGCGACTGCTGGTGCGCGGCCGAGCCCTACCGGATGCCGGTGACCAAAGCCGCGATTGAAGACTGCCTGTGTCCCGCCTGCCTGCGCCGGGCGGCGGCGCGCCGCGGAGAAAAGGACGAGTGAATTTCGCATTCGCACGAGCAGCGCCGTCATCGTCCTGTCATACGTGACGTGACCCACTCGCCCTGGAGCGAATGCGACAGGGGAGCGCGCAATGGGCAACAGCCGCGCAGGCACCGATACCGCCGACGCTACGCCGGAATCCGGCATCATCTGGGTCTATCACTTTGATCCCGACGGCACGGCAAAGCTGGTCGCCAACGATGCGGTCGCAGACGCCATCGCCACCCATCCTGGCTGGACCTGGATACACCTCTCGCTCGCCGACACGCGCTGCCGCAAATGGATCGAGCACACCACGCACATCTCCGAACTCGGGCGCGAGACGCTGCTCGGCGCCGACGAGCACATGCGGCTCGAGGCCATCGGCAGCGAGATCGTCGGCGTAGTGCCCGACCTGCAACAGGAATTTTCGCAGGCCAGCGGCCAGCTGGTGCGCGTGCGTTTCGTGTTGAGCGAGCGCCTCCTAGTCAGCGCCCGGCGCTCGCCGGCGCACGCGGTCGAGCGCAATCGGCGCGCCATCGAGGCCGGAAAACGCTTTCCATCGGCGGTATCCTTGCTCGACGCCATCATCGACCAGTTCGCCGACGTGGTCGGTCACATGGCCGAGCGGCTCGGCGCCGAGCTCGACGCCATTGAGGATAACCTGGTGCACGAAGAGCCCGAAGATTTCCGGCCGCGCATTGGCCGCGTACGCGCGCAAGCGGTGCGCGTGCATCGCCAGTTGCAGCAATTGCGCGGCATGTTCCATCGCATCGAGCAACGGCTGGTCGTCGACAAATCGCCGGTCGCGCAGCCAATCGGCGCCCTGGCGCAGAAGCTCGACGCTGTCGACCACGAGTTCGGTTCGGTGCACGAGCGCGCCCGGCTGCTGCTCGACGAAATGGCGGCGAAGATGACCGAGATCACCAACCGGCGACTTTTCACATTGTCGATCCTCACGGCCTGCCTGCTGCCGCCAACTTTGGTGACGGGTTTCTTCGGTATGAACACCAAGGACATGCCGTTCCAGAACACCGACGGCGGCACCTGGTTTGCAATGTTCGTCGCTTTCGCCGCCGGCGGCGTGAGCTATTGGGCGCTGCGGCGCATGCGCGCGTTCTGAGTTGGGCCTTCGCCCGCCGCTTGCGCCGCGCTCGCGGCTGCTCATAATGCCGCCGACATTTTGCCGGAGGCAGCCGATGATAACCGAAATCGCGCAAATCGACGTCAAGCCGGGCATGGAGGCCGAGTTCGAGGCCGGCGTGAAAAATGCCGCGCCGGTCTTCAAGCGCGCCAAGGGCTGTGGCGGCATGACGCTGCAGCGCTCGGCGGAGAAGCCCTCGCGCTACCGGCTATTCGTCAAATGGGAAACGATCGAGAACCACACCCAGGATTTCCGCGGCTCGGCGGATTTCCAGGAATGGCGCAAGCTGGTCGCCCACTGCTTCGCCTCGCCCCCGGACGTCGAGCACGTGCGCGAAGTCGTGCACGGCTTCTAGCGCCGCGGGAAAAAAAGTTCATGAAACGCAGCAGCAATCGTATTCTCACCACGCACACCGGCAGCCTTCCGCGCACGCAGAAGGTCGTCGACCTGCTGCTCGCCGAGCAGAAAAATCCCGGCGCGCAGAAGGCCGCATTCACCGCCGCGGTGCGCGAAGCCATCACCGCGGTCGCCAAAAAACAGGCCGAATGCGGCATCGACGTCATCAATGACGGCGAGCAGGGCCGCACCGATTATACCGTGCACGTGCTCGACCGCCTGACTGGCTTCGAGGGCGAAAGCTCGCCGCCGATGGGCACCGGCGAGCCGGAGTTTCCCGAACTTGCCGCGCAACTCAAGTTTTTTGCCTCGCCGTTCCAGTACCGGCCGAAATGCTCGGGGCCGGTCGGCTGGAAGGATTTCGCCGCGGCGGAAGCCGACATCGCGCTCTCGAAAGCAGCGCTGCAAGGGGTGAAAGCCGAGGAATACTTTATGACCTCGCCCTCGCCCGGGCAGATCGCGCGCTATCTCAAGAACGCCTATTACAAGACCGAGGAGGACTATGTCTTCGCGCTCGCCGAGGTGATGAAGCGCGAATACAAGGCGATCGTCGAGGCCGGCTTCATCCTGCAACTCGACTGCCCCGACCTCGCCATGCTCCGCCACATGGTCTATCTCGACAAGCCGCTGTCGGAGTTCCGCAAGATCATTTCCGTCAACGTCGCGGCGCTCAACGAGGCGGTCAAGGACATCCCCGCCGAGCGCATGCGCATGCATGTGTGCTGGGGCTCGACCATGGCGCCGCGCCACACCGACGTGCCGCTGAAAGACATCATCGACATCGTGCTGACGGCAAAGCCGCTTGCGGTGTCGTTCCCCGGCGCCAACGGCCGCCACGAGCACGAGTGGAAAATCTGGCGGGACGTCAAGCTGCCGCCCGGCAAGGTGATCATCCCGGGCGTCATCGATTCGACCGTGAACACCGTCGAGCACCCGGAAGTGGTCAGCGACCGCATCCTCAATTACGCCGGCGCGGTCGGCCGCGAGAACGTCATCGCCGGCGTCGACTGCGGCTTCGGCACCTTTGCCGGCCGCGTCCAGGTCGATAGCAAGATCGTGTGGATGAAGCTTGCTTCGCTCGCCGAAGGCGCGGCGATCGCCTCACGGCAGCTTTGGGCGAAGGCCGCCTAGGCCGCCTGCCCGCAGCCCTGCGGCTTGAATACGCGCTCGGTCGACGGCGGGTATTTCGCCAGTTTCCCCGCCGGCCGGATCGGCCGGGCCGAGAAATTGCCGCCGCAATTCGGGCAGCGCCCGCCAAGCTTCTGCTCCACGCAGTCGCGGCAGAACGTGCACTCGAAGGTGCAGATCATGGCGTCGGCCGCATCATACGGCAGGTCCTTGTCGCAGCATTCGCAGTTGGGGCGCAAAGCGAGCATCGGTTGAGTCTCCGCTGAAAACGCCAGTTTGCGGCGCCCGCGGCGCCGGTCAAGCCGCCCTTTCCCCGCGCGCGGACTCGCCCCATATTCGAGGCGCGATGGCAAAGCCCCCGAAAAAGCCAAGAGATCCCGCGAAACCGACACGCGCCAAGGCCTCGCGGCCGGACAGCGCGCCGACGCCGGATGCGCTCGCCGACCTGCTCAACCCGGCCATCAACAAGGGCACCGCCGGCCTTGGTTCAGGAACGGGACCGGGGCCGAGCACCGGCCAAAATCAGAACCTGCAGCCGCCGCCGGACAACTCGTTCGACCGCCGCGCCGATTTCTCCGCCGCGCACAAAGCGCGCAAATCGGCGCAGGGTTTCGAGGAGGCGCCGCAAAATAAATTCGATGCGGATTTCGACGGCCCCCCCGTTTCCGGCCTCGATCCCAAACTCGCCGACGAGCTCGGCCTGTCCGACGAATCAAAATACCGTCTGCCGCGCGCCGACCTGCCGACCCAGCCCGGCGGCTTTGCCGGCTTCGCCAGCCAGCAGTCGCTCGAGCGCCTGCTGCGCGAGGGCCGGCCGGAATTTTCCGGCGCCGCCGGCGGCAGCAAGGTATGGACGCCGCACCGCCCGCCGCGCCCGGAGAAATCCGAGGGCGGGCAGAAATTCGTCATCAGGTCCGAATTCGAGCCCAAGGGCGACCAGCCGCAGGCGATCCGCGACCTGGTTGAAGGCGTGCAGCGCCACGACCGCACGCAAGTCCTGCTGGGCGTCACCGGCTCGGGCAAGACCTTCACCATGGCCAAGGTGATCGAGCAGACGCAGCGCCCGGCGCTCATTCTTGCGCCGAACAAGACGCTGGCCGCGCAGCTCTACGGCGAATTCAAGTCGTTCTTCCCCGACAATGCGGTGGAATATTTCGTCTCCTATTACGACTACTACCAGCCGGAGGCTTACGTCCCGCGCACCGACACCTACATCGAGAAGGAATCCTCGATCAACGAGCAGATCGACCGCATGCGCCACTCGGCGACGCGCGCGCTCTTGGAGCGCGACGACGTCGTCATCGTCGCCTCGGTGTCCTGCATCTACGGCATCGGCTCGGTGGAAACCTATTCGGCGATGACCTTCACGCTGAAGCAGGGCGGCGCCATCTCGCAGCGCCAGCTGCTCGCCGATCTGGTGGCGCTGCAATACAAGCGCACGCAGGCCGATTTCTTCCGCGGCTCGTTCCGCGTGCGCGGCGACACCGTCGATATCTTCCCGGCGCACTACGAGGACCGCGCCTGGCGCGTGCATCTGTTCGGCGACCAGATCGAGAAGATCGAGGAGATGGACCCGCTCACGGGCGCAAAGACCGACGAACTCGACTTCGTCAAGATCTATGCCAATTCGCACTACGTGACGCCGCGCCCCACGCTGTTGCAGGCGATCGCCAGCATCAAGGCCGAGCTGCGCGAGCGCCTCGCCCAACTCAACGCCGCCGGCCGCCTGCTCGAAGCGCAGCGGCTCGAGCAGCGCACCGTCTATGACTTGGAAATGATGGAGGCGACCGGCTCCTGCGCCGGCATCGAGAACTATTCGCGCTACTTGACCGGCCGCCGTCCCGGCGAGCCGCCGCCAACTTTGTTCGAATACGTGCCGGACAACGCGTTGGTGTTCGCCGACGAAAGCCACGTCACCGTGCCGCAGCTCGGCGGCATGTTCCGCGGCGACTTCCGCCGCAAGGCGACGCTCGCCGAATACGGCTTCCGCCTGCCCTCCTGCATGGACAACCGGCCGCTGCGCTTCGAGGAATGGGACGCGATGCGCCCGCAGACCGTCGGCGTCTCGGCGACGCCCGGCCCCTGGGAGATGAACGAGGCCGGCGGCGTGTTCGTCGAGCAGGTGATCCGCCCCACTGGCCTGATCGACCCGCCGGTCGAGGTGCGTCCGGCGCGCACGCAGGTCGACGACCTGGTCGGCGAGGTGCGTGCCGTCGCCGCGAAGGGCTACCGCGCTCTCGTCACCGTGCTGACCAAGCGCATGGCCGAGGACCTCACCGAATATCTGCACGAACAGGGCATCCGCGTGCGCTACATGCACAGCGACATCGACACGTTGGAGCGCATCGAGATCATTCGTGACTTAAGACTCGGCGCCTTCGACGCGCTGGTCGGTATCAACCTACTGCGCGAGGGCCTCGACATTCCGGAATGCGCGCTGGTCGCCATTCTCGACGCCGACAAGGAAGGCTTCCTGCGCAGCGAAACCTCGCTGATCCAGACCATCGGCCGCGCCGCGCGCAACGTCGACAGCAATGTGATCCTCTATGCCGACGCGGTCACCGGCTCGATGCAGCGCGCCATCGAGGAGACCAACCGGCGGCGCGAGAAGCAGGTCGAGTACAACACCGAAAACGGCATCACGCCGGAGAGCATCAAGCGCTCGATCCACGATATCCTCGACAGCGTCTATGAGCGCGACCACGTGCTTATTTCAACGGGCGTGGCCGGCGTCGGCGGCGAAGGCGGCTTCGAGGACGCCGCGACCATCGGCCACAATTTCGAGGCGGTGATCGCCGACCTCGAGGCGCGCATGCGCGAGGCGGCGAGCGATCTCGACTTCGAGGAGGCCGCGCGGCTGCGCGACGAGATCAAGCGCCTGCGGCAGACCGAGCTGGCGGTGGTGGACGACCCGACGGCCAAGCGCGTGATGCTGGCGCGGGACTCCAAGTTACGCCGCGCCGTAAACCGCCCGCATAAGCCGGGGCTCGACGAAATGGGCATTGGCATTACGCATGAGGTGGCACCGAGCCGGCCAAGCCCGCGGTCAACACTCGGCAGACCGGGGATGCGGGGTGGGTTTAAGAAGCGAGGGCGGTAAGACTATTCGGCTGCGATAAGCCGCGATCCCGAATGATTTGAGCATGTCTTCCACGTCGGCTGCTGACTGTCATCAGCCTGATTACCCCAAGTCGTCCAACCCTTTCGCGCGTGCCGGTGCGGCGCTTGGAGCGCTCGCCGGCGGCGGGCTCTGGCTGCTGGGCTGGCTCTTTTTCACCGACAACCTGTAGCGCCTGCCCTCTCCCGACTGGCTTTTGCCGCACAAATCTTGCCAGACTCGGGACAAGTGATTCGCGAAAGCGATTCGCATGCCCGATTCGCCGGAGAGCCAACGATGCTTGTGTCCCGCCACCATTTTCACTGCGAGGCCTGCGAGGGCACCTGGGTTGCCGACATTGAAATCGGCGACATCGCCGATTGCCCGTTCTGCCAGGCGCGCGACATCTTCGCCTACCGCAGCGACGAGGGCCGCGGCGAAAAGCCCGACGCCGGCAAGATCGCGCGGCGGCTCGCCGCCACGCTGCGCAAGGCGGTGAAAAGGCCGGCGGTCGCCGAGGGCCGGCGCATCAAGCGCGCCAGCTGACGCGGCCGGTTGCCGGACCGGCCTGAAATCGGCAACAATCCCCCGCGTTCGCGACCCCGGGGGCGGCGCGTCTTGCCGATGGCAGCTTCGATCATGCACTCCCGCACACTCCAGCGCGCGGCGCTGGCCGCTTTCCTCCTGCTCGCCGGCGCGGCGCTTGCCGCCTGCGAAACCACCGGCGGGCCTGCACCGCAAGCCGCCACCGCGCCGATGACGCATCAGGAAGCGTCGCTGCAATGCTGGATGAGCACGGAAAAGGAGGCGTCGCGCATGACGCTCGACAAGCGCGCCGACATCGTCGACGCCTGCATCGAGCGAAAAATGAAGGGCGAGCCGGCGACGCCTGTCACCGATACCGCAGCCAAGCCGGACGCCAAGCCCGGCGCGCCGGCAAAGCCGAAGAGCTGATCGCCGCTATTTGGCGCCAGAGGCAAATTCCGACGCGTTTCCGACGCATTAACGGCCCGCCGCGCGGGAAAAGCTCCCGCCGCTCTTGCCGCAAGCCTTGCCCCGTATCACCATGGCGCGTCCCCGAATTGAGGAGGCCGTCATGGCAAAGGGTCAGATGCGTGTTCCCAAGGAAAAAAAGAAGCCGAAGGCCGACAAGGACAAGCCCAAGCAACTGTCCGCCTACAAGCTGTCGCAGATGCAGGGCTCGGCTGCGAGCCCCTACGCCAACCCGGGCGGCAAGAAGTCCTGACGCCTAGCGCCGCACGGCGCCGCCGGGAATTTCCAGCTTGTCATCGGCGGGCAATTTTTTGGCGGCTTGCGCCATTTCTAGGCAGGTCAGCATCTCGACGTAGCTCGGGCTGCCGCCCAGCGTGGTCAGCCGCGTACAGCGCTGCTGTTCCGCAGCGGAAAAGCCCGGCCATTCCTGCTCCAGCTTGCTGCGCGCGTCGTTTTCATCGCGCTCGCAGGCGGCGGCGTTGCGCGTGCCGGTCGCGGGGGTCATCACCGAACTTGCGCCGGCGGAACGGCAGCTCAGGCTGGCGTCAAACTGCGGCACCGGATCGGCGACCAGCACGATTTGCGACCCCAGCAAAAGCATCGGCAATAACGCCGGCACGGGCTCCTCCTTCGGCTCAGGATAGGCTGCGGTTCCAACGCGCCAGGGCGGGCCGCGGTTGCATACGAGTACCGGCGGTCGCCCCGGCCGCAAATGCACTCTAGCGACGTCGAACGGCCCGGCAAAGCGCGCGGCGGCGGCATCCTCACCTTTTTGCTCAGGCGGAAGGGCATTGTGACAGCGCGAGATTTCACATCTTCGCCGCAGTTCCGTGCGATTTGCGCAACCGATGCTTAACCGCTCGACAGCAAGCTGCGGCGGTTGAGTATTCGGGGGAGAAATTCGCGCATGCCGATCCGCCGCTGGTGGCCGATGCTGATTGTGTTCGCCTTCGCCGTGCCGGGCGTGGTGGCAAACGCGGCTGACGCCAACGATTCCGCGGCAACGCCGCCCGGGAACTCCACCGACGCGTTGCCGGCTGCGACTGACGATGCGCTCAGTGCCGAAGAAGCCCTGGCGCTCGGCAGCGCTTTGACCTTTGATCCCCCTGCGCTCGGCGAGACGCCGGTCAAGCCGTTGCGGCTGCCCGGCTATTCCGACGGCAAGCCTCTCGATTACAGCCGAGAAGACAAGCCGGACGGCTCCAGCAGCTTCACGGTGAAAAAGCCACTGCCGGTCGACATCGAGACCAAGCTCGGCGCCGACCTCGCGCCGAGCGCACCGTCGACCTTTCAGCCCGGCCAATCTTTCCCGGGGAGTCTCAACAGCCACGATTCCGGCGCCGCCTGGGCTTCGGTCGGCGTTCCCAATCTGGCGTCGGTCGACGCCCGTGTTGATCCGGACGGCGACCAGGGCAAAGTCGGCACCACGCTGCAACATGGCATCCCCGTCGGCAGCCGATTCAAGGTAACGGTGCAGGACACCTTTTCAGTGACCGATACGCTCGGCGCGCGCAGCACGACCGGCGCCGGCGAGCCTCTGTTGGCGGCGCTGCCGCAGCCCTCCTCGACGCCGTCCCAGGTCTGGGGCAACGAACGAAAGGTAAAGTTCGATGTGCTGCCGACCGGCACCAGCCTGTCGGCCGGCGTCACGACCACCAACATCGACCCGGTCAGCCACAATTCGTTCAGCGCCGACCAGAAAATCTATGGTCCCTTGCATTTGACCACTTCGGTCTCCGACCTTGGCGAGCCGACCAGCAGCAAGAGCATTTCCGCTGCATTCAAGCTGCACTGGTAGCGTCTCCTTAATCCCGCCGCGAGCCTGCCCCAGAGGCGCCCAACTCCCATGCGGCAATTCGCCGGACGGGGGCGTCAGCGCAGCGTTGTGTGCGTAAGGAGTTGACCATGACGGCGATCAGATCCGAGCGGCTTGCTGCGGACAGGGTTGGTCCGGATAAATACAACCCGGAAAAATTCGCTGCGGAGCGCGCCGATAACGACGCTTCAAACGATGCCAGCGATGCAGCGGCAACCGCCTTTGAGGGCGAGATCCGCGAATTCATCCGCCGCGACGTGGCCCACCTGCGCAGACCACGGCCCGATCTGGAAACAGCGGCGGCGACCGGCGATTCGGCCGCGGAAAATCTCAATTCGCTGATCCGGCGCGTCGCCGGCGCTTCGATGGAGGAGATCGACCGCGTCATCCTGGAATTGCAGGCGGTGCGCGACATGTTGCGCAATGAAGGCGAACGGGTCAGCCGCGAAATTTCCGGCTACGCCAGCCTCAGTCACGCCGCCACCACGTCGATGAAGGTCATCGCCGACAGCATCACGCAATGGCGCAGCGGCCCGACCAATTTCCAGCGAAAGATTTCCTGATCGCGGCGGCCGGCATATGTCTCAAAAAATCAGAGCCCCGCTCATTGCGGGGCTCTTTTTTGCGAGGGTGAAATCCTGGCTTAGCGCGCCGTTGCCGGGGCGGTTCCCGGTCAAGGCATTAACACCAAAGCCTTAGTTGGCGATTGCCTTGCGCGGCAGCGGATAATCGGCGCTCTCGTAGAGCTGACGGATGCCGTTGCCGTCGAAGCGCTTTTCTTCCACTTCAAGATAGGCGCCGAGCAGCAATTCCGGCGGCAATTCCTCGATGGCAAAGCGGATCGCCTCGGCCGCGGTGGGGAAGCGCTTGTAGCCGATGGGTCGGCGGGATTTGCGGCTGCGGCTGGGAAATAATTCAGACGGGGCGCGGTAATTGATCATCGACATAACAAGCTCCTGGACACTCAATATGCCCCGAAGCGGCGACAAAATCCAGCATTTATGCGTGTCGGCCAGGGGCGCCGCGTGCGCGCAAAGTAAACGGGCACGCGAAACAATACGGCGGCCCGGCGTCTTTGCGCCGGGCCGCGCGTGCCTGCTCATACCACCAATGCGTTTGCTATTCGGACAACTCTGCGACGACTTCGCTGCTGACGGGATCGACAAGCACCACGCGCCCGTTGACCGCCCAGCAATTTCAGTTTGCGTCAGCCCGCCTCGCCAGCGCCGGGCGCAAGGCCAGCGTGACCGGCAGCGTCACCAGCACCACGGCGGCAACCGTCAGCAACGCCGCCGGCACGCCGACGGCATCGCCGAGCAAACCGTAGATCGCCGGCGAGATCGCGCCTGCGCCGATGGTGCCGGTATAGAAAATGCCGAAGGCGCGGGTGCGCCGCGCCGGCTCGACCAGATCGGGCACTGAACCATAGAGCACCGATGAGGTGCCGTTGAGCGCGATGCCGATCACCGGCAGCAATACCAACGCCGCTTCGAGCGGCACCTTGAGCAGCACGACGATGCCCAAGGCGGTCGCCGCTTCGGTGAGCCACACCGTCGCCACCGCGCCGATGCGCGCGCCGATGAAGGCGCAGGCAAGCTTGCCGGCGGCGCCCCCGGTAAAAACCAAAGTGAGCGCAAAGCCGATAACCGGCAGGCTCGCGCCCTTGGCGGTGAGCACAAAAGGAAGAAAGGTGAGAAATGCCATGCGCGTCGCGCTGTCGAGGATGCCGACGGACAGCAGCAACGGAAACCCAAATTGGCTGAGGCGCGCGCCGCGCGGCGCGCTGCTTTCGTTCTTTGTTGGCGGCGGCGCTTCGCGCGCGAGACCGGGCGCCGCCAGGTAGATGGCGACCGCCGCCAGCACGCCCAGCGCTCCGAGCAGGCCGAGCGTCGGGCGCCACGGCATCACGATCATGAGCAGCGAACCCGCCACCGGCAGCGTCATCTTGCCAATGTCGCCGGCGAAATTGTAGGTGCCGAGCGCCTTGAGCGAACGCGGCCCCGCGTAGGCGCGCGCCACCATCGCGGAAGCCAATGGATGCTGCACGCTGGCCCCGACACCGGCGATCACCAGCGCCGCCATCAGCGCGGCAATGCCCTGGCTGAGGCCGGCCACGCAGAAGCCGACGCCGGCAAGCGCCGTACCGAGCGCCAGCACCAGAGGCATGCCAAAGCGCTCCGCCAGTCGCCCCGCCGGAATTTGCAATCCGGCAAGGGTGAGCGAGAACATCGTCTTCATCAGGCCGAGCACGGCGTAGCTCAGCGCGAATTCGCCCTGCCATATCGGCAGCATCACATAGATGAGATCGGTATAGCCGTCGTGTAGCGCGTGCGCGCCGCAGGCCACGCCCATCGCACGCCGCTCCTCGTTGACGGCAGACGCGGCGGGTGCGGCCTCGCTCGGCGCGTTCATGGCTTTGTCCGCCGTTCGATAAAGGTGGTGCTGACGAAACTGATCACCAAGTCGCCGTTCTGGTTCATGCCGGTCGAGCGCACCGTCATGAGGCCGAGCCCCGGCCGGCTTTCCGAGACTCGCGTTGCCACGACTTCAGCAGCGTATTCGATGGTGTCGTCGGCGTAGACCGGCTTCGCCCACTTTAACTCGCGAAAGCCGAGCGCCGGACCGATCATGCCGGCCGGCTCGCCGCGCGCACGCGCCTCTTCGGTCATGCGGCGGCGGCAGTCGACCATCAGCCGCATCCACGCCGCCGCCGTATGCCAGCCGGAGGCGACGAGCCCGCCGAAATGCGATTTTTGCGCCGCCGCCTCGTCCACATGGAACGGCTGCGGATCGAAACGCGTGGCGAAGGCCTTGATGTCGGCGGCGGTGAATGTGTGGCGGCCGAGCGCATAAACATCGCCGACGCGGATGTCCTCGAAGAAATTCATGATGCCGTCCCCGGCTGGCGGCGTCCGAACATCACGGTCGTGACCATGTCGGCAAGGCAGCCGTCCGTTTCGTCGAGCACCTCGTAGCGGAAGCGCGTCAGGCCCATTTCCGGGCGGCTTTTCGAGGGGCGGCTTTCCAGCACGGTCGCGCGCAGCCGAATATTCGTGCCTGGCCGCAGCGGCTTGCGCCAGCGCAATTCCTCAACGCCGGGGCCGCCCATCGAACTCGAGTCGAGTATGAAGCCGTCGGCGATCAGCCGCATCAGCAGGCTGGTGACGTGCCAGCCGGAAGCGGCGAGGCCCCCGAGCAGCGTCGCGCGCCCCGCCGCTTCGTCGAGATGCATCGGCTGCGGATCGAACTCGGCGGCGAAGGCGACGATCTCCTCCCGCGTCACCAGCCGTGGGCCGTAAACAGCGACCGCGCCGGTCTTGAAGTCTTCCCAATAGTATTTCGGCATGGCCCGCTTGTTTTACTACGTCGCAAAGCGGAAATGCAGCACGTCGCCGTCGGCGACGACATAGTCCTTGCCCTCGAGCCGCAGCTTGCCGGCATCGCGCGCGCCGGCCTCGCCGCCATTGGCGATGAAGTCGTCGTAGCCGATGGTCTCGGAACGGATGAAGCCACGCTCGAAATCGGAATGGATCACGCCCGCCGCCTGCGGCGCCTTGGTGCCCTGGGTGATGGTCCAGGCCCGCGTCTCCTTGGGGCCGACGGTGAAATAAGTCACGAGATGCAACAACGCGTAACCGGCCCGGATCAGCTGGTCGAGCCCGGTTTCCTTCAGGCCGACCGCCTCGAGAAATTCCGCCCGTTCGGCTGCCGGCAGCGTCGCAATCTCCGACTCGATCTTGGCCGAGATCACCACGGCGACGGCGCCCTCCTCCTTGGCCCGCGCCTCGACCTGTTGGGAAAACACGTTGCCGGCCGCGGCGGCGGCTTCCTCGACGTTGCAGGCGTAGAGCACCGGCGCCGAGGTGAGCAGCCCCAGCGAATGGAACAGCCTTTCTTCGTCCGGCTTGCGCTCGACAAGCCGCGCCGGCTTGCCCTCGCGCAGCAGCACCAGCGAGCGGTTGATAAGGTCCAGCGCCTCCTTGGCGAGTTTGGCGTCTTCGCCGGTGCCCTTGGCCTTTTTCTCCAGCGCGTCGGTGCGCTTTTCCAGGCTGTCGAGGTCGGCGAGCATCAACTCGGTCTCGATGGTGTCGATGTCGGCGATCGGATCGATCTTGCCCTCGACGTGGGTCACGTCGGAGTCCTCAAAGCAGCGCACCACGTGCACGATGGCGTCGACCTCGCGGATGGTGGCGAGGAACTGGTTGCCGAGCCCCTCGCCCTTGGAAGCGCCGCGCACCAGCCCGGCAATATCGATGAAGGTGATGCGCGTCGGAATGATCTCCGCCGATTTGCCCAGGGCGGCAAGCTTCTCCAGCCGCGGATCGGGCACCGCGATCTCGCCGACATTGGGCTCGATGGTGCAGAACGGATAGTTCGCCGCCTGCGCCGCCGCGGTCTGCGTCAGCGCATTGAAAAGCGTCGACTTGCCCACATTCGGCAGGCCGACAATGCCGCATTTGAAGCCCATGGATTATTCTTCGCTGTCGTCGGCGCCGCCGCCGAAGCCTTTGGCGGCCATGGCGAGATGCACCTTGTTCTGAAACGTCGAATCCTTGCCCTCGATCAGCAGCGCCGCGTTGTCGGCGACGATGTCGCAGAGCGCTTCAACCCAGGGCCATTCGTCCTTGGCGAAGTTCGCCAGCACGTAGCGCTCCATCAGGTTCTTGTCGCCCGGATGACCGATGCCGAGGCGAACGCGATGGTAATCATTGCCGATGTGCTCGGTGATCGAGCGCAGACCGTTGTGGCCGGCATTGCCCCCGCCCGTCTTCAGCCGCACCTTGCCGGGGGCGAGTTCGGCTTCGTCGTGGAAGATCACGACATTGCCGGCTTCGAGCTTGTAAAAGCTTGCCGCTTCCGCCACCGCGCGGCCGGACTCGTTCATGAAAGTGCCCGGCAACAGCAGCAACAGCTTTTCCCCGGCGATGGTGCCTTCGACCGCGACGCCCTGAAACCGCCGGCGCCACGGCGCGATATCGTGGCGGCGTGCCACCGCCTGCACCGCCATGAAGCCGATATTGTGCCGGTTGCCGGCATACTCCGGGCCGGGATTGCCGAGGCCGACGAAAAGCAGCATGGCATCACCGGCATCGCGCTTCGACGGGAGCAGGGAAAGCGAGGCGGCGGTCCCGCCTCACTTCTTCTCGGGCTTGGCCGCAGCGGCGGCAGGCGCAGCACCTGCGGCGGGAGCCGCAGCGCCCGCAGCCGGCGCGGCAGCTGCACCGGGAGCAGCGGGCGCGCCTTCGGCGCCAGGGGCGACGCCGGCTTCGGCGGCGGCAGCGGCGGCAGCAGCCGCGGCAGCAGCAGCTTCAGCGGCGGCCTTGAGTTCTTCGGCGTAGCCGGACGGCGGCACGACGGTAACCAGCGTGATGTCGCCATGCGCAATCACCCGCACGTTCGGCGGCAGCGTGATGGCGCTGAGATGCTTGGAATGATTGATGTCGAGTTCAGAAATGTCGACGTCGATCGATTCCGGGATGGCGTCGACCGGGCACATCACCTCGATCGTATGGGTGACGATGTTGACGGCGCCGCCGCGCTTGACGCCGGGCGACTGCTCGGCGTTGAGCACGTGCACCGCGACGTTGACGCGGATGGTCGAGCCCGCCGAGACGCGGAGGAAGTCGACGTGCAGCGGCAGCTCCTTGACCGGATCGAGCTGGAAGTCGCGCGGGATCACGCGGTGCTTGGCGCCATCCACTTCGATATCGTGCAGCGTGGTCAGAAAGCGTCCGGCCAGGATGTGCTGGCGCAGCTCATGATGGTCGAGCGAGACCGTCACCGGGGGTTTGTTTTCGCCGTAGATCACGCCCGGCACACGGCCGGCGCGACGTTCTGCCCGGGCGGCCCCCTTGCCGCTCTTCGGGCGAACCGTCGCTTTCAATTCCTTGACGGTCGCCATCTCTCGATCCTCATCTAACACTATGGAAAAAGGCGGCTTTCTCCGCCGCCTCCGGAACGCGGCAAGCCTCCAGGGGTGCCGGGGGCCGCGTTTCGAGGCGGCTTATAGCGGGGGGTGCACGAAAGGGCAAGAAAGGACGAAGATCAGCCGGCGCCCGCGCCCTTCTTGCCCGGCTTTGCCGGCTTCTCGGACGATTTGCCCTCCAGCGCCTCGATGCGCGCCTTGAGCGCCTCGTTTTCCTCGCGCGCCAGCCGCGCCATGTCCTTGACCGCCTCGAACTCCTCGCGCGGCACGACATCGAGGTCGCGCAAGATGCGCTCGGCCTGGGCACGGAACAGCGTGTCAAACTCGCGGCGCACGCCCTGGGCAACACCGGCGGCGTCGTTCATCAGCCGTGCCATCTCATCGAAGAAACGGGTGCTGGTCTGGGCCATCGATTCTCTCCACGCCGTACAAGAATGGCAATGCCGTTATCTCGCCGCAAGTCCCGGCATGCTAAAGAGACGGCCACGATTATCAACCCCGCCCCGGCAATGCCATTACACGTCATCCCCTATCCCCACTTCGACCCGGTGCTGGTGCATCTCGGCCCCGTCGCCATCCGCTGGTACGCGCTCGCCTATATCGCCGGCATCCTGCTCGGCTGGGTCTATGCCCGCGCCATCATCCGCAACGGCACATTGTGGGGCGGCAAGGCGCCGATGACGCTCGTCGAATTCGACGATTTTCTGTTGTGGGTGACGCTCGGCATCATCCTCGGCGGCCGCACCGGCTACGTACTGTTCTACAACCTGCCGCATTTCATCGAACATCCGCGGGAGATCTTCGAATTATGGAACGGCGGCATGTCGTTTCATGGCGGCTTCACTGGCTGCGTCATCGCGGTGGTCGCGTTCGCGCGCCTGCGTGGCATTTCGATCCTGTCGCTGGGCGACGTCACCTGCGCGGTCGGACCGATCGGGCTATTCCTCGGCCGCATCGCCAATTTCATCAACGGCGAATTGTGGGGCCGCCCGGCCGAGGTGCCCTGGGCCATGGTATTCCCCAACGGCGGCCCGTTGCCGCGGCATCCGAGCCAGCTTTATGAAGCGTCGCTGGAAGGGCTCATGCTGCTCATTGTGCTTGCGGTGATGGTGCGGTTCGGCGCGCTGAAACGGCCGGGGCTGATCATCGGCGCCTTTGCCATTGTCTATGCCATCGCCCGCTCGTTCTCGGAGTTTTTCCGTGAACCCGATGCGCAACTCGGCTTCCTTTGGGGCGGCGCCACCATGGGGCAGTTGCTGTCGATCCCGCTGTTCATCGCAGGCGTCGGCTTCATCATCTACGCCTTGCGCCACCCGGCACGCGCGTCATGACCGCCGAACTGCTGCCGCTGGAACACGACATCCGCCGGCGCATTGCCGCCGCCGGGCCGATGCCGGTCGGCCAATACATGGCGCTTTGCCTGTCCGATCCGAACCACGGCTATTACACCAACGCAAATCCACTCGGCGTCCGTGGCGATTTCATCACCGCGCCGGAGGTGAGCCAGATGTTCGGCGAGCTCATCGGCCTGTGGATGGCCTCGGTCTGGCAGCAGATGGGTGCGCCGGAAAACGTGCGCATCGTCGAGCTTGGACCCGGGCGCGGCACGCTGCTTCGGGATGCGCTGCGAGCGGCAACGATCGTGCGCGGCTTCAACGACGCGGTCGTTTTGCACCTCGTCGAAATCAACGCGGTGTTGAAGGCGCGCCAGGAGCGCACGCTGGAGGCGCTCACGATTCCGATCTACTGGCACCCGACGCTCCGCGACGTTCCCGGCGGGCCGGCGATCATCATCGCCAATGAATTCTTCGACGCGCTGCCGGTCAACCAGGCGGTGAAAACCCATTACGGCTGGCACGAGCGCCAGATCGAGATCGGGCCCGAGGGCAATCTCGCTTTTACCCTGGCGCCGGCGCCGATCCGGCATTTCGAGCGGTTGCTGCCGGAGACGGTTCGCCGCGCGCCCGACAATTCAATTTTCGAATGGCGCGCGGAAAACATGGCGCTGGATCTAGGCCGGCGTATCGCCCGCGACGGCGGTGCCGCACTGGTGATCGATTACGGCCACAGCGAAAGCGCCGTCGGTGACACGCTGCAAGCAGTCGCGCGCCACGCTTACGCCGACCCGCTCACCGGCGCCGGCACGATCGACCTCACCGCGCATGTCGACTTTCAGGCCCTGGCACGCGGGGCCGAGGCGATGGGCGCGAAAGTCTTCGGCGCGATTGCGCAGTCGCTATTCCTGCGCCGCCTCGGCATCGAGGCTCGCGCCGGGATGCTCAAGACCAACGCCTCACGCGACGAACGCGCCGAAATCGACGCCGCGCTCGAGCGGCTGACCGGCACCGGCCGCACCGGCATGGGCACGCTGTTCAAGGTCATGGCCTTTGTTCAGCCGGCCTTCGGGATGCCGCCCGGCTTCGCCGACTGAACGGCCTTGCGTCGCGGCCGATTTGAATTCATTGATCGCTCGATGCTTCAGGCCGCAAACCTTTCCCGCCTCGCCGGCATTCGCCACGGTTTCTTCACCCGTGGCGGCGGCGTATCCGACGGCGTCTATGCGAGCCTCAATGGCGGCGTCGGCTCCAACGACACGCCCGACAAAGTGGCGGAAAATCGCGCGCGCATGGCGGCGAAGCTCGGCGTGCCGACCGAGCGTTTCATGACCGCCTATCAAATCCACTCGCCGGCGGTGGTGGTCGCGGATGCTCCCTGGAGCGCGCAGAACCGTCCGCGCGCCGACGCCATCGTCACCGCTACGCCGCAGCTCGGCATCGGCGTTTCCACCGCCGACTGCGGACCGCTGCTGTTTGCCGACGGCACCGCGCGCATCGTCGGTGCCGCACATGCCGGCTGGCGCGGTGCGTTGGGCGGCGTCATTGAAGCCACCATCGCGGCGATGGAAAAACTCGGCGCCGAACGCACCCGCATCGCCGCCGCACTCGGCCCCACCATCCGCCAAGCCAATTACGAGGTCGGGCCCGAATTCATCGCCCGCTTCATCGAAGCCGATCCCGGCAACGCGCAGTTTTTTGCCGCGGCGGCCAAGACCGGCCATGCTTTGTTCGATCTTCCCGGCTATATCGCCGCCCGCATTCAACGCACCGGGATCGCGCAATTTGAGGATCTGGGCCTGTGCAATTACGCCGACCCCGAACGCTTCTTCAGTTTTCGCCGCACGACCCATCGCGGCGAAGCCGATTACGGAAGGCATATCAATGCCATCGCGCTCGCCGGATGACGAATAGCACCCGCCAACGCTGGACTCTGCACCCGACTTTTCGTTACGCTTGCAATCGGCCGCTGGGGACAAGACAAAAATACGGCTGCAGGGGTGGCAATGCAGAGTTGTTGGTATCGGCGCGGGGGGCGCGCCGCGTGGCGTGAGATTTGCCGGTCGCGTTGGCTGCTCGCCGCCGCCGGCGCTATGGCATTGTCCGCCTGCACTACCGACGGCCAGCAAAGCGCCTTGAACGCCGAGCCGCGCGGCGCCAGCGTCGCGTTCGAATCCATCGACGGCCCGCCGCAAGGACAATTCTACAAACTGGTGCAGGATCTCAACAACGAGGCGCAGTTGCGCCGTCTCCCGGTGATTTCGCGCGACAGCCAGGCCGCCTACCGCGTGCGCGGATATCTCGCTGCCGAAACGGTCAAAGGCGCAACGACGATTTCCTGGATCTGGGACGTGTTCGACAATGACGGCCACCGCGCGCTGCGCATCAGCGGCACGGAAGCTGCACCCGGCAAACACCGTGACGCGTGGGCTGCGGCCGATGACGCGGTGCTGCTTCGCATCGCTCGCGCCAGCATGGACCAGCTCGGCGCGTTTCTGACCTCGCCCGAGGTCACGCCGGCCGAAGCGGCAAACGTGGCGACGCTGGACGAGAGGCCGTCGTCACCTGAGGCGGCCGGGATTTTCCGCATTTTCCGCGCCGCCGCCGACCCGGTCCCGGGTCAGGCCGCGGCCGCCCCCGACGCGGAAGCGCTGCCCAGTTCGGTGCCGCTGCCGCGCCGCCGCCCGACCACCACCGCAGCATTGCCCGCCCGCAAGACGGCAAGCCTGGCCGCCGCAGAGCGCTGAGCGCAGCCCTAAATCGTCGCGGGATAAGGCATTCGCCGCATATTGCCGCGTGTGCACCGCCTTGTTATGACCACGCCGCCTGTGGCGTTGGTGCGAGGCGAGGACAGAGGCATGGCGGCCAAGAACGGGGCGATCAAGCTCGTCGCCGGCAACTCCAACCCCGCGCTGGCCAAGGCGATCGCCGACTATCTCAAGACGCCGTTGACCAAAGCGGTGGTGCGGCGCTTCGCCGATATGGAGATCTTCGTCGAGATCCAGGAAAACGTCCGCGGCGCCGACTGCTTCGTAATCCAGTCCACGTCGTTTCCGGCCAACGACCACCTGATGGAATTGCTGATCATCATGGACGCGCTACGCCGCTCGTCGGCGCATCGCATCACCGCGGTGGTGCCCTATTTCGGCTATGCCCGCCAGGACCGCAAGCCGGGGCCGCGCACTCCCATCTCGGCCAAGCTGGTATCCAACCTGATTACACGCGCCGGCGCCGACCGGGTGATGACGCTCGACCTGCACGCCGGGCAGATCCAGGGCTTCTTCGACATTCCGGTCGACAATCTTTACGCCTCGCCGGTGATGGTGCGCGACATCAAAGAACGCTTCAAGCTCGACAACATCATGGTGGTGTCGCCCGACGTCGGCGGCGTGGTGCGTGCGCGCGGCCTTGCCAAACGCATCAACGCACCGCTCGCCATCATCGACAAGCGCCGCGAACGCGCCGGCGAGTCCGAGGTGATGAACGTGATCGGCGATGTCGCCGGCTATACCTGCGTGCTGGTCGACGACATCGTCGATTCTGGCGGCACGTTGGTCAATGCCGCCGACGCGCTGCTCGAGCAGAAGGCCAAGGACGTTTACGCCTACATCAGCCACGGCGTCCTGTCCGGCGGCGCCGTCGCCCGCATCGCCAAGTCGCGGCTCAAGGAGCTGGTGATCACCGACTCGATCCAGCCGACCAAGGAAGTCCTCGGCGCCGGCAACATCCGCGTGCTGGAAATCGCCACGCTGATCGGCGAGGCGATCGGCCGCACCGCGTCGGAAGAATCGGTGTCGAGCCTGTTCGACTGAAATTCAGATGCACTGCTTGGTGTAAACGGAAACGGCGGATTCAAATTCGCCGTAAGCCGAGCGCAACCGGGTGTATTCGCGCGAACAACTGTGCCGCCCGAGGCTGTTGGCGACGCAGGTTGAAAACTGCTGCATGGCGTCTTCCAGGCGGCCGATCACCGAATTGTAATCCCTCACCGCGTCGCCGCACTCGTCGGCCCGCACGGTCTGCGCGAACGCCAACGAGACGACGATCGCGCCCACGCCCACTGATTTGATCACGCGCACCCTCCCTCGGCTGGCTTTTCCTCGCCATCGTCGCCCGGCGGACGATTTGCTGTCGAGCCCCTTCGGCTTTGAGTCGCGGAACACCGCCTTGCGGCGACTTATCCACGACAAGAGTCAATATGTGACAGCAATGGGCGTTGTCCTAATTTGAAATTAGGCGCGGAAAACCAAAGGCAATCCAGAAGAGACCGCAGATCGTCGCGACAAAGAGGAGCACCACAATCCAATAAGACACGGGGTCGTCCCGTCTAACCATCCATGTTTCAGTGCCGCCTCGAAGGCCCACCCAAATCTTTCCCAGCCACAATCCCTTATAGGTGTACCAACCAAGCACAATGGCCATGCCGCCGAATATCACGGTCCTCAATACCGTCACGGCTGGCTGCCCCGACGCTCCGCCACGATAGCCGCTCGCACGGCGTCCAGCGGGGACGTTATCGGCGGCACATGCAGCACGGCAAAGAACCGCCGCTTATCGCTTCCGTCTATTGGGGATGACCAGGCATAGGCGCGTTTAGCGGTTGGATGACCTTGAAGGCTGAACACATGCACTACGCCCTCCCAGACCGTCTTGCCGCCGAATGCCTCTTTGATCGGCACCGACTGGAAAACGGCAGCCTTACAGCCATGTTGGGATTCGATTGCGGCCTTTAGGTCTGCAACGTTTTCTGAATGCAAAGACTACACCTCCAAATTGGTTACCCGCTGTATTTCTGCCATGCCGACGCAAATGCGAAATTTGCCCTGCCAGCGTATTCAAGTCGATGAGGTTCATAGTTTCGTCGGCAAGAAGCAAATGCGCCTTACCGATGATGACGACTGGCGCGAGCGCGGCGACACGTGGACGTGGGTTGCAATCGACCCCGATAGCAAGCTCATTCCGTCCTTTCACGTTGGCAAGCGCCAATACGCGGACGCGGTGACGTTCCTCAATGACCTGTCGGGCCGTCTCGCAAATCGCGTCCAGCTTTCGAGCGATGGCCTTAAGAGCAATGTGCGGGCCGTCGAAAAGGTTTTTGGCGCGGACATCGACTATGGGCAGATAGTTAAATTTTACGACAAGGAGCCTATAGGGCCGGGTCGCTATGCACCCCCGCGCGTGACAGGCGTGGAACGCACAGCGGTCGCCGGTTCACCGGACCCGGCGCATATCTCTACCAGCATCGTAGAAAGCCAAAACTTGACGATGCGGCAGAGCATACGGCGTCTTACGCGCCTGACTACCGGCTACAGCAAGAAGCTGGAAAACCACAAGGCCGCGACGGCGCTGCATTTTGCCAATTACAATTTCGTTCGCCGCCACAATTCGCTGCGGATGACGCCAGCGATGGCTGCGAACGTGACAGATCGCATGTGGTCTTTGGAGGAATTGGTTGATCGCACGTCGCGCTAATGCGACTCGACTGACGGACTCATTTCATGACAGTCCACAAGAAAAATCGTCAAATTAGGACAACGCCCAGCAATGCTTGTGGACATCGAGTCCCGCGGCGTTGCCTAAGCCCCGCAAATCACCGCTGATTGTGCCCCGAGACTGGCTTTGGTGGCGCGAATCGATGGGGCTATAGTGATCAAGCCTCGGTGATTCGTTTAGGCGGTCAAGGCACTCCCGTACCCTCGCGTTCGAAAGCGACGCGGCCCGCTGCAAGGCCGCAGTCCGTACCCTGTATGTGCGGCGGTTTTTGATTCCAATTTCGCGCCAAGCGGAGACGGCATGTCCCTTATCGCCTACGCAGACGGCCAACGCATCAACCCCCTCGACGTCGTGGAACGGCTCGCAGCGGTGAACGACTGGTCGTTCGAGCGCGCCAGCGACGACGAGATCACCATTCTCGTTGCCGGCAAGTGGACCGATTATCAGCTCTCCTACACCTGGATGAACGACATCGAGGCGCTGCACCTTGCCTGCGCCTTCGACCTCAAGGTGCCGGAGCGCCGCCGCGCCGAGGTGCAGGCGCTGATCTCGCTGATCAACGAGCAGATGTGGGTCGGCCATTTCGACCTGTGGACCAAGGAAGGCATCATCATGTTCCGCCACGCGCTGGTGCTGGCGGGCGGGGTCGAAGCCTCGGGCAAGCAGTGCGAGTCCCTGCTCGGCACCGCGCTCGACGCCTGCGAGCGCAATTTTGCGGCCTTTCAGTTCGTGGTCTGGGCGGGAAAAGGCGCGCGCGAGGCGCTTGACGCCGCCATGTTCGAGACCTCCGGCGAGGCGTAGTCGCCTTCTTCCGCGATAACGCGGTATTGTCACCGCCATGGCGCGTAAACCCAAACCGCTTAAAACGATTTCCTCGCTGCTGCTTGTCGGCGCCGGCAAGATGGGCTCGGCCATGCTCGAGGGGTGGCTTGCGCGCGGGCTCAATCCGCGAAAGGTCGTCGTCATCGAGCCGCAGCCGGTCAAAGCCGTTAAGGCGCTGGCGCGACGCGGGCTCAAGCTCAATCCGAAGGGTAAGGCGCACCCGGCCGCCGTCATCATCATCGCGGTGAAGCCGCAAATCGCGCCGGATGCGCTGCCGGCGGTGGCGCCTTATGTCGGCAAATCGACGCTCGTGCTCTCGATCATGGCGGGGCGCACCATCGGCTTTCTGGAAAAGTCGCTGCCGGCGGGGGCCGCAGTCGTGCGCTCCATTCCCAATACACCGGCGGCTATCGGCCGCGGCATCAGCGTCGCGGTCGTCAACGCAAAGGTGTCCGCGCGTCAGCGCAAGCAGGCGACCGATCTCTTGTCCGCCATCGGCGTGGTGGAATGGGTGAGCGACGAGGCCCTGATGGATGCGGTGACCGCGACCTCCGGTTCCGGTCCGGCTTACGTGTTTCTGCTGGCCGAGGCGATGACGCAGGGCGGCATTGCCGCCGGCCTGCCGGCGGAACTGGCGGCAAGACTCGCGCGCGAAACCGTCGCCGGTGCCGGCGAGTTGCTGCGCCGGTCGGAACTCGACGCGGCGACGCTGCGGCAGAATGTCACCTCCCCCGGGGGCACCACGGCCGCTGCGCTCGAAGTGCTGATGGGCCCGGGCGGCTTCGATGCGCTGCTGACCAAAGCGATTGCGGCAGCAACGCGGCGCGGCGGTGAACTGGCGGGCTAGTACCGGCGGCGGCGCGGGCCTACATTATCGGTAAGCCCAAATCCGCACAGGGAGGTGGCCCATGGCCCGCAAACCCAAACGCGCCCGCAAGGCATCAACCGCGCCGCCGCCGCGCGGCGCCGCCGACCGCGACAAGGCGGTTGACGCGTTGATGGCGTTGCTCGCGGAGCACTCCTTCGCCGAGATTGGCCTGGCCGAGGTCGCCGGCCGCGCCGGCATCAAGCTCTCGCAGCTGCGCGCCGAATTCGGCTCGACGCTCGCCATTCTCGCCGCCCACATCAAGGACATCGACCGCATCGTGCTCGCCGGCGGCGACGCCGACATGGCCGAGGAAAGCCCGCGCGACCGGTTGTTCGACGTGCTGATGCGCCGCCTGGAAGCGCTCGCGCCCTACAAGGCGTCGACGCGCTCGCTCATGCGTTCGGCGCGGCGCAGCGCCGGGCTTGCTTTAGCGCTCAACGCGCTTACCACGCGTTCGCAGCGCTGGATGCTGGAGGCGGCCGGCATCGGCGCGCATGGGCCGAAAGGCGCCCTGCGCGCGCAGGGCGCGGCATTGATGTTTGCCCGCGTGCTTGCGGTCTGGGTCAACGACGACGACGAAGGTCTCGACCGCACCATGGCCGCGCTCGACCGCGGCCTCGCCAGCGCCGAGCGCTGGTCAGGGTTCCTCGACGACCTGATGTGCATCCCTGCCGCGATCTGCCGCGGGCCGCGCCGCAGACGGCGCGCGCCGCACGACGAAGGCGCGGCGGAGGCGGACGCCGCGTGATCGTGAAAAGCGAGAACCGGTTTTCGCATCAGATCAGGCGCGAAAAAACCTAAACCGGTACGCGCACCGTCGCGCGCAAGCCGCCGAGCGGGGAATCGCCGAGCATGATGTCACCGCCATGCGAACGGGCGATGTCGCGGGCGATCGCGAGGCCGAGACCGGTGCCGCCCTCGTCCTGATTGCGAGCGTCGTCGAGCCGCAGGAAGGGCTTGAATACCTCCTCGCGCAGGCCAACCGGAATGCCGGGCCCGTCGTCGTCCACCGTCACCGTCAGCCAGCGGTGATCGCGGTGACCGGTGATCGAAATCGACGGGGCGTGGCGTGCCGCATTCGACACCAGATTTCCGAGGCAGCGCTTGAACGCCGCGGGACGCACGGTGACCACCGGCGGCCCATGAAACGTCACGCTTGCCCTGTGGCCGTGACGCTCGGCATCGAGCCGCATTTCTTCCAGAAATTCCGCCATGTCGGTCGGCGCCGAGCCCTCGCCGAGATCGCCGCGGGCGAAGGCCAGATAGGCTTCCAGCATGCGCGCCATCTCGTCGACGTCCTTCTTCATCGCCTCGACTTCCGGCGTTTTCTTCTTGATCAGCGCCAACTCGAGCTTGAAGCGGGTGAGTACGGTGCGCAGGTCGTGCGAGACGCCGGCGAGCATGGCAGTGCGCTGCTCGATGGCGCGCTCGATGCGCGTCTTCATTTCAATGAAGGCCGCCGCCGCCCGCCGTACCTCGCGCGCGCCGCGCGGCCGGAAGTTCGGCACCTCGCGGCCCTTACCGAAGCTTTCCGCGGCGTCGGCGAGGCGCAGAATCGGCTTGATCTGGTTGCGCAGGAAAATGATGGCGACGACGAGGAGCACCGTGGATGTGCCGACCATCCAGAACAGGAAGGCGCCGGCATTCGAGGCGTAAGCGGCGCTTCGCCGCGCAAACACCCGCATAACCGTATTGTCGAGCTGGATACGGATTTCGACCAGCGCCGACTTGCCGACGCTGTCGATCCAGAACGGCCGGCCAACCTGCTTACGCAGTTGATCGGAGAGCGTCGAATCCAGCAACGAGAAGAACGGCTTCGGTCCCGGCTGCGGCAGGTCGCCCACCGGCAGGAAATCGACCTGCAGCCCGAAACGCTCCTGCGCGATACGGCGGATCTGGGCGCGGTCGCCGTCCTGCGGATAGCCGCGATAGACGTCGATCAGCCCCGCGATGTCGGCAACGACGCCGGCGGAGAGGCGCTGCGTAACTTCGTTCAACTGCCGGTCGACGAAAACCAGCGCCAGCACCGACTGCAGGATAACCATCGGCAGGATGATGATCAGCAACGCGCGCGCGTAGAGGCCCTTGGGCATCACGCTGTTGAGCGCGCGGGCGAGCCGCCGCCAGCCGTCGCGGATCTGCGCCAGCCAGCCGTGAATGCGGGCCACCGCCGGAATTTCGCAATACCATCGCCAGAAATCGGCGAGCCGCTGCAACGCGCCGCGGATCGAGGCAATGCCGGCGTCGAGGCTGGTCATGTCGAGATCACCAACCGGTAGCCGATGCCGCGGACGGTCTGCACGAACAGCGGATTGGCCGGATTGCGCTCGATCTTGCGGCGCAGCCGGTTGACCTGCACGTCAACCGCGCGCTCGCTGACATTGCCGCCGCTACCGGCAAGCGCCATGCGCGCCACCGTCTCGCCCGGCGTACCGGCGAGTACCCGCAACATGTCGCGCTCGCGGTCGGTCAGGCGGATGACATCGGTGCCGCGGCGCAATTCGCCGCGCGCGATGTGAAAGACGAACGGACCGAAGCTGACCGACTCGGCCGGTTCCGCCACCGCAGGCTGCGTGCGTTTGAGAATATTGGCGATGCGCAACGACAATTCGCGTGGCTCGAACGGCTTCGACAAATAATCGTCGGCGCCCATTTCCAGGCCCTTGATGCGGCTTTCGGCGGCATCGCGCGCGGTCAGCATCAGGATCGGCACGTCGGACTTGCCGCGAATTGCCTTGGCGAGGTCAAAGCCGGATTCGCCCGGCATCATCACGTCGAGAATCAGCAGGTCGAAGCTGAGCCCGTCGAGCTTGGCGCGCGCCTCTTTTGCCGTCTCGGCGGTGGAGACGCGATAGCCTTCCTCGGCGAGAAACCGCGACAACAAGTCGCGAATGCGGCGATCGTCGTCGACCACAAGGAGATGCGGCGCGTCGTCGGCGAGCGTGGCGGGAAGATTCATCGCTACAGGCCCTTGCCGCGGCGTTCGACCAGACGCAGCACGCCGTCGCGATTGTCGGGGTCGATCATGGCGGTGAGAAAGCGCCGCGCCGCTGCATGCGCGTCAGGCCCGAGTTCGGCGAAGGCGCGGTTGATGCGCGCGGTCTGCAGGGCCGCGAGCCTGAGTGCCAGCGCCTCGCCTTTCGGCGTCACGTACAAAAGCCGCTGCCGCCGGTCGAGGGCGCCTTCCTTCTGCACCACGTGGCCCTGATCGACGAGTTGCTTGAGCACGCGGCCGAGCGACTGCTTGGTGATGTTGAGGATCTCGAGCAGGTCGGCAACTGTCATGCCCGGATTACGGTTGACGAAATGCAGCACCCGGTGATGGGCGCGGCCGAAGGCGAGTTTGCTCAACACCTCATCGGGATCGCCGACGAAATCGCGATAGGCAAAAAACAACAGTTCGATGATGTCCCAGACCGGCTCCGCCGTAGCCTGGGTCGGGCGTTCGGCGAGGCTTGCGCTCATTTTTATGTCAGCCATGTTGACATAGTTTGATTTTATGTTACAAAAACTGCGTGGCGGACGAAAGGATAGTACTTAAACGGCTCTTTTTTGGCGATTTAGGTCCGGATCGGACCTAGTCATACCGAGTGTTGCCCGCTGACGCAAAGTGTTGGAATGGACGCGAAAAATGCGCCATCAAGGCGGCAACGGGGCCGACAAGACCTGACGAGGGGACGAACAAGGAGAAGATCATGGCTGCGCAGTCCTACGACCGCCTCGAAGGGGTCATCTGGTACGACGGCAAACTCGTTCCCTGGCACGACGCCAATCTGCACGTCCTCTCCCATGGCCTTCACTATGCGAGCTGCGTGTTCGAGGGCGAGCGCGCTTATGGCGGCAAGATTTTCAAGACCAAGGAGCACGCCGAGCGGCTAAAGAAGTCGGCCCAGGTGCTCGACTTCGAAATTCCCTATTCGGTCGAAGACATCGTCAAGGCCAAAGACCTGGTCGTCGCCAAGAACGGCCGCAAGGAAGCCTATGTCCGTCCGGTCGCCTGGCGCGGCTCCGAAATGATGGGCGTCTCGGCGCAGACCAACACCATCCACCTCGCCATCGCCTCGTGGGAATGGCCGAGTTATTTCGATCCCGAGCAGCGGCTCAAGGGCATCAAGCTCGATCTCGCCGAGTATCGCCGGCCCGACCCGAAATGTGCGCCGGTCATGGCCAAGGCCGCCGGCCTCTACATGATCTGCACCATCTCCAAGCATCGCGCCGAGCGCCGCGGCTTCGCCGACGCCATGATGCTCGACTGGCAGGGCCGCGTCGCCGAATGCACCGGCGCCAACATATTTTTCGTGCGTGACGGCAAAATCCATACGCCGATCGCCGACTGCTTCCTCGACGGCATCACACGGCAAACGGTGATCGCGCTCGCGAAAAAGCGCGGCTTTGAGGTGGTCGAGCGCCGCATTCTGCCGGAGGAACTCTCGACATTCTCCGAGTGCTTCATCACCGGCTCGGCGGCGGAAGTCACCGCGGTGTCGGAGATCGGCGGCCAGTGGAATTTCAATCCGGGCGGCATCACCAAGCAGCTGATGGAAGATTACATAGCGGCGGTGCATCCGTCCGGCAAGGCGGCGGCGGCGTAACGCCTCACACCACAGCCAATTCCTGCGGCCGCAGCAGCGTCACGTAGCGCACGCGGTTCTGTTCGGCGAAGCGGTCCATGCGTTCGTCGAGCACGCGGCCGCGGCTTCTCGCGGCGTGGCGCAGCATGAAGCGGCCGTTGTCGTCGAAAACGACGAAGCCGATGTGGAAATAATCGAGGTTCGGCCGCTGGGTGACAAAGCCGACGATGTCGCCGGTGCGCAGCAGCGCAACCCCGCCCATGAACACGTCGCACGGGATGACCTGCATGGCAAAGCTGCGGCGGCCGAGCGCCTTGTGCCAATAGACGGTTTTCTCGATCTCGACGGCGCCGTCCATCGACACCGCGCGGCAGGTCTTGTTCTCGATATTGTGTTGACCCCACTCGAAGAAATAGTGATTGCGCTGATACCAGTTCACCACGCCGTCGTGATAACGCACCTTGCGCAGCACATCGTCGAAGCCGGAGGGCTCGCGGGTGATCGCCGCGGCCAGCACCGTTTCGCAAAACGTGACGCAATCGAAGCCGTCGTCGCGGACCACGAATTTTTCCGGGGATTTCGGCCCGCCGATCAGCGTATAGCCGCGATAGCTCGTGCCGAGGAGCGCGCGGGAAATGAAATCGATGCGCTGCGGCATGTCACCCTGCCCCTGCGCGGCAAGAATAAGCTTGTCGATACGCGTTTCGCCGGCGAAGGCCACGCTTGCCGGCAAAGCCGCGGCAGCGGCCAGCAATTGCAGGACGTTGCGGCGACCCAACATCACTCGCGCACGACCACCAGACGGTCGGTGCCGCTCTCGGCGGCCCAGACTTCGCCCGCGCGGCCGAGGATCTGTCGTACGTCAGAACGGTTGCGATTGCTCGGGAAGCTGTCGAATTTTTCCGTTACCGGATCGAAGCGCACCAGCGCATTGTTGGTCCAGTCGGAGACCCAGATCTTGTCCTTGTCGTCGACAAAAACCGCGTAGCAGCCTTGCGTGCCTTTCGGCAGGCTCCAGGTCTTCCAGACCTTCGCCACCGGATCGAACCGGGCAACTTCGCCGCTGGTCCAAAAGCTGACCCACAGCAGGCCCTTGGAGTCCGACCAGATGCGGCGCGGGCCGACGCCGGCCTTGGGCGGCGCCACCACCAGCGCGTCGCCGCTCACGGTGTCGATTTTGGCGATGTGATCGCCGGCGAGCGATGCGTACCAAACCTCGCCGCTCGGCGTCGTGGTGATGCCGTAGGGGCCGACGCCCTTCGGCGCCTTCCAGGCCTCGACCTTGCCGGTCGCCGGGTCGACGCGGCCATAGACGCCGTTCTGTCCGGTGAACCAGAGGATGCCCTTGCGGTCGAAAGTCGCGGTGTTGAGGTTGGCGTTGGCGAAATCCTTGGGCAGCGGAAACACCTTCACAGCGCGCGTCGCCGGATCGAAGCGCACGATGGCGTTTTGTCCGCCGTCGGTGATCCAGGCGGCGCGGTCCGGACCGACGATAACGCCGTGCGGCGCCGAGTCGGTGCCGAGCGCGACCTGCCGGGTGCGGCCGGTGCGCGGATCGAGAATGCCGATCGCGCCCTGCGACTGCGCGGTGTACCAGACGGTACCGTCCGGCGCCGGGGCGACGTCATGCGGATGCGCGCCGTGCGGCACCTCGAAATAGGCAACCTGCTCGGCGCGCGCTTCGCTAAACCCGAGCGTAAGCAGAGCCACGACTGGCAGCAGCGTTCTCATTCCGCCGCCTGTCCCGGCGGGCGCCAGCGCGCGGCGGCGGCATCGTCGGTGTGTTTCGACTCAACCCATATTTTGCCGTCCGCCTGCTCGACCTGCTTCCAGAACGGCGCGCGCGTCTTCAGATAGTCCATGAGAAATTCCGCCGCGGCGAAAGCCGCCTGCCGGTGCGACGATGCCGTCACAACCAGCACGATGTCCTCGCCCGAGGCGATGCGGCCATAACGATGGATAACGGTGACGCCGAGAAGCGGCCAGCGCTCGACGGCTTCGGCCACGTGACGCCCGATCTCGGCCTCGGCCATGCCGGGATAGTGCTCGAGGATCAGGGCGGCGATCGGCTTGCCGGCTTCGTCACCGCGGCAGATGCCGGTGAACGTGACCACGGCGCCGACGTCGGTGCGCGAGCGCGTCAGCGCAGCCGCTTCGGCGGCGGCGTCGAACGGCTCGCGCTGCAGACGGATGGTCACTTTCCCGCTCATGCCGCCAATCTAGCGCGGCGGCCAGGCCAGCGCTATCCGCCGGTCATCGGCGGGAAAAAGGCGACTTCCGCGGCCTTGCCGATCGGCGTCTGCGCGGTGACATGGGCGTGGTCGATCGCGGCGCGGATCACCTTCGGGTTTTCGAAGGCGTGGGCATATTCCTCGCCGCGGCTCGCCAGCCAGGTCATCAACTGACCGACGGTTTTCACTTCTGCCGGGATGTCGAGTTCTTCTTCCGGCTTGCCGACGCGCTCGCGCACCCAGGCGAAATATCTGACTTTCATCAGTCGATCACATATCGCAGACCGGCGCGCATGTAATCCCAGCCGGTGTAGAGGGTGAGGATCGCGGAAGCCCACAACAGACCGATGCCGATTTCGGTGATGCCGGGAATGACGCGGTCGCCGGCTTCACCGGCAATGAGGAAGCCGATCGCCACCATCTGCGCCACCGTCTTCCACTTGGCGAGCCGCGTTACCGGCACGCCGACGCGCAGCTCGGCGAGATATTCGCGCAGGCCGGACACCAGGATTTCGCGGCAGAGAATGATCACCGCGGCGAGCAGCGCCCAGCCGTGGATGCTCGCCTCCGCCGCAAGCATCAAGAGGGACGACGCGACCAGTAGCTTGTCCGCGATCGGGTCGAGCATGCGGCCGAGCGACGACGTCTGCCCCCAGATGCGGGCAAAATAGCCGTCGAGGATGTCGGTGATGCCGGCGGCGATGAAGACGGCAAGCGCCAGCCAGCGTAGCCACAATCCGCCCTCGAGAATGCTTTGCCAATAAAGCAGCGCGACCACCACCGGCACGGCGGCGATTCGCGCATAGGTCAGGATATTTGGCAGCGCCAACGGGCGCGCCGGCAATTGTTGCGAAGCAGCGGTGTTCATGTCAGGCAAAGGAACACCCGCAGCGGTCGCAGGTCAACGGCAACGTTTTTCACTGGCGCCGCTAATCGATCGGCGGCTTGGGCAGACGCGCCTTTCCCGGCTCCATGACAAAAGTTTGATCGAGCGAATACCACTCACCTTTGACGTCCGCTGCCGGCGGCTTGTCGGTGCGACGCTTGTAATCACCGATCAGCGCGCGGGTGACGCCGAACTGGACATCGGTATCCAGCTTGTCGTCGTCGTTGGAGTAGATCTGCGAGATCAGCGTCTTGAAGCCTTCCTTGAAGATGAGGAAGTGCAGGTGCGCGGGACGAAAATTGTGCCGCTTGCCGGCGCGCAACAGGTCGCCCACCGGGCCTTCGATCGGGATCGGATAACCGGCCGGCTTGATGCTGCGGAACCAGAAGTGGCCGTCCTTGTCGGTCATGAATTTGCCGCGCAGGTTCATCGGCGCCTGCTTCGGATCCTGCTGTTCGTAAAAACCTTCGGTCGAGGAATGCCAGACGTCCACCTCGGCGCCTTCGATCGGCTTGCCGTTCCTATCCTTGACCCAGCAGTTGACGAAGATCGGCGGCCCCGGAGTCGGCGAGCGCACGATAGTGCCGCCATTCTCGGTGCGCGGGGAGTTCATACGCCAGAAAGGCCCGAGCAGATTGGCGGTGGTCTCGGTCTGGCCGTTATTGCCGTTGTTGAGCAGGCAAACCAGCGCGGAAAAGCCGAGCGAACCCGACATCAGCACCACTTCGTTATGCGTGGCGTTGCTCAATTGACCCATGCGGGCAATGATCTGCGCGCCGGTCTGGAATTCCTCTTCGGTCAGATGCACCTCGCGCGCGAAAGCGTGCAGGTGCTTGACCAGCGACTCGACAATCTCGCGCAATCGCGGGTCGTCGATGCTCTTGTAGGCGTCCAGCACCTTGGGTGTAACGTCTTCTTGTTTTTGAATGATCATCTGTTTTGCTCCGAGCTTCCAGCCGTCATGCCCGGCGTCAAGTTGCCGGCTGTTCGTGGAAGAACTCATATATCTTTCGCGCCGTCTCCGCATTAATTCCCGGTACCTGCGACAGGTCAGGCAGCGATGCACGCTCGATGGCTTTCACAGTGCCAAAATGCCGCAGCAACGCGCGCTTGCGAGTCGGCCCGATACCGGGAATTTCCTGCAGGCCGGCCTCGCGGATGTCCTTCTTACGCCGGGTGCGGTGCGAGCCAATGGCAAAACGGTGCGCCTCGTCGCGCAGCCGCTCGACGAAATAAAGCACGGGATCGCGCGGCGGCAGCTTGAATGGGCTCTTGCCCGCCATGAAGAAAGTCTCGCGGCCGGCGTCGCGATCCGGCCCTTTGGCGATGGCGACCAGCGGCACGTCGGTGACGCCGAGTTCGGCAAGCGTCTGCGTCGCCGCGCTGAGCTGGCCCTGCCCGCCGTCGATCAGCACCAGGTCCGGCCACACCTGTTCATGGGCCTGGTCGTCGGCCTCTCCGGCATCGCCCGATTGCTCCGCGGCCAGCGCGGCCTCGATCGACAGGCGCGGCGCTTCCGCCAGCAGCCGCTTGAAGCGGCGCTGCAAGACTTCGCGCATCATGCCGTAGTCGTCGCCGGGGGAGAGTTCCGCGGAGCGGATATTGAACTTGCGATATTGATTCTTGCGGAAACCTTCGGCACCGGCGACGATCAAGGCGCCGACCGCGTTGGTCCCGGCGATGTGGCTGTTGTCGTAAACCTCGATGCGGCGCGGCGCCCGCGAGAGGCCGAAGGTCTCAGTCAAAGATTTAAGCAGCCGCTGCTGCGAGGAGGTATCGGCAAGCCGCCGCGCCAGCGCCTCGCGCGCGTTGGCGAGCGCATGGGCGACCAGCTCCTTGCGCTCGCCGCGCTTGGGCACCGCGACCTCGACTTTGCGTTCGGCCTTGATGCAAAGCGCCTCGGCGAGCAATTCGCGATCCTCGAAATCGTGCGAGACCAGAATGAGCCGCGGCGGCGGCTTGTCGTCGTAGAACTGCGCGAGGAAAGCGCTGAGCACAGCGCTCACGTCGAAGGCGCGGTCGGCCTTGGGAAAATAGGCGCGGTTGCCCCAGTTCTGCCCGGTGCGAAAGAAGAACACTTCGACGCAGGTGTAGCCGCCCTGCTGATGCACGGCAAAGACGTCGGCCTCCTCGACGCTGCGCGGATTGATGCCCTGGTGACCCTGGATCGCCGAGAGCGCCGAGAGCCGGTCGCGATACATCGCCGCATGTTCGAAATCGAGCGCGGCGGAAGCCCTGTCCATCTCGTTTGCCAGCCGCTTCTGCACCGCGCTCGATCGGCCGGAGAGGAAGTCGTTCGCCTGTTTCACCAGTTCGCCATATCCGGGGAAGTCGATTTCGCCGGTGCAGGGCGCCGAGCAACGCTTGATCTGGTGCAGCAGGCACGGCCGCGTGCGCCCCTCGAAGAAGGCATCGGTGCAGGAGCGCAACAGGAACGCCCGCTCCAGCGTATTGATGGTGCGGTTGACCGCGCCGGCACTGGCGAAGGGGCCGTAGTAACGGCCCTTGCGCGTGCGCCCACCGCGATGTTTGAGGATCTGCGGCGCCCAGTGGTCCGACGTGATGAGAATATAGGGAAACGACTTGTCGTCGCGCAGCAGCACGTTGAAGCGCGGGCGCAGCCGCTTGATGAGGTTGGCTTCGAGCAGCAGCGCTTCGGTTTCGGTCTTGGTGGTGATGAATTCGAGCGTCGCCGTGGCCGCCACCATGCGCGCGATGCGGGCATCGTAAGCCACCGGCCGCGCATAGTTGGCGACGCGCTTTCTTATGCTCTTGGCCTTGCCGACATAGAGCACGTCGCCTTTGCCATCGATCATGCGGTAGACGCCGGGCGCAGACGGCGCGTGCTTGACGGCGCGTACGATCGCGGCGCGGCCGGCCTTGAGCGTGCCGGGCAGCGCCTCGTCCATTTCCATTTCCGGCAGCGAGGACTCCTCGTCCTCCTCGCGCAATTCGCTTTGCGGATCGATGTCTTTTTTGCCGTTCATGGCCGATAGATAATGATAAGCGAGCTATTCCGCGACATCGCTGTCGCGGGTGCGCCAGGACACATGCTGGCCGCCATCGACGGCGATGACGGTGCCGGTGACGCTTCGCGCCGCTGCGAGATAGACCACCGCTGCGGCGACGTCCTGCGGCGTCGGTCCGCGCCGCAACGGCAGCGCCTTGGCCTGGACGGCAAATTGCGCATCCGATTGCCGCGGGCTCGGCAGCGTCGGCCCCGGCGCCACGGCATTGACCCGGATCGCCGGCGCCAGCGCTTGCGCCAGCGTGATGGTGGCCGTATGCAGCGCCGCCTTGCTCAGCGTGTAGGAGAAAAACCGCGGCGTTGGCTTTAATACGCGCTGGTCGACGATATTGACGATCGAGGCGTCGCTGCCAGCCGGCGCCTGCGCGGCAAAGGCCTGCGCCAGAAACAACGGCGCGGCGAGATTGACGGCCATGGTGCGCTCGAAACGTGCGCGCTCAAGCGTTGCGATCTCGTCCTCGTCGAACTCGCTGGCATTGTTGACCAGAAGCGTCAGCGGGCCGGACACCGCCGCGGCGGGAACGAGTTCGCGCAGCGCCGTGGCATCGGCAAGATCGGCGAGCACCACGCTGGCGCGGCCGTCGGCCTCGATGATGTCGTCGGCGAGCGCCTCGGCCTCGGTGCGCGAGCGATGCGCGTGCAGTACCACGCTGAACCCGGCGGCCGACAGCGACAGCGCGATGGCACGGCCAATGCGCCGGCCTGCCCCGGTGATCAGCGCCGCCCGCGGCGTCCTGGTGTGGTCCGGCATGATCCGATCATAGTAAATGCTTGTTGAGCCGGCATGGTAAATGTTCCACTGCGGCGCGAATAGTTCAGGGTTCTTTAGGGATAAGGACTCGTTCGTGCTCAACAATTCATAATCGCTTTACTTAAAAAGCCCGATAAATCCTCCACGAAAAGCAGAGCCGCGGGCCGCCCTGCCGGCCTTTAGCGTCTGCGCCAAAGTGGCGTTGCGTTGAGTGGAGGGTACCGATGAGAACACCAATCTGCCTGATCGCCGTGGCAAGCCTTGCTGCGTCAAGCCTTGCGGCTGCGGGCACCGCGGCCGCCGCCGACCTCCCGCGCAATTCAGCGCCTTATTATTCGAAGCCGGCGCCTTCGGTTTACAACTGGTCGGGCTTTTATGCTGGCGTCAATGCCGGCTATGAGTGGGGCAAGGTCACCAATTTGGCGATCAATCCCAACGGGCTCATGGGCGGCGCGCAAGCCGGCTACAACTGGCAGAGCGGCCAGTTCGTGTTCGGCGGGGAAACCGACATCCAGGCTTCCGGCGCCGACGATACCTTCGCGCCGTGGAAATTCTCCAATCCGTGGTTCGGCACGCTGCGGGCCCGCGCCGGCTTTGCCATGAACAATATCCTGATCTACGGCACCCTCGGCCTGGCTTACGGCGATCTGCACGGCGAGATCCCCGGGCTCGACGAAACCAAGACCGAACTCGGCTGGACCGGCGGCCTCGGCATGGAAGTCGGCTTTGCCCCCAACTGGTCGGCCAAGGTCGAATACCTCTACATGGATCTCGGCGACCGCGCCTTCTCCATCACCGGCATGGACAACGGGCTGCAGTCGAACATCCTCCGCTTCGGCGTCAATTATCACTTCTGAGGCGACGTCCCGCTCCACACGGGGGCAGAAACCCCGGGCGTTCGCGCCCGGGGTTTTTGTTTGTGCGCCGGACGGCATTGCCTGTCTGACCCGACTTTGGTCGTAAGTATTCAGAAACCATAACGAGCGTTGTTCCATGGACCAATCATGTCAACTCCGCGGCATTTCACTGGCATCATTAAGACGAATACTTAGATAACTTATTGACCTGTGTGGCTTTTACACACTAGACGGTCACGAATATTGGATTAGGGTCCCCGCTTCCTTGGGGGCTTAAGTTCCCGTTTCGGAGGTTTAAGACATGAAGCGTTTTGTTTTGGCGGGTGTCGTCGCACTTGCCGCAGTGACCACAGCGAGCGCCGCTGACATGGGGCGCCGGCAAGCCATGCCGACCAAGGCGCCGATGTATGCCGCGCCCTACAACTGGACCGGCTTCTACGTCGGCATCAACGGCGGCGGCGGCTGGGGCCGTTCCGAGTTCACCGCGCCCTTCCCCACGGGTTCATTCGACACCTCGGGCGGCCTGGTCGGTGGCACCGTCGGTTACAACTGGCAGATGGGCCAGCTGGTGTTCGGCCTCGAAGGCGACATCGACTGGAGCGGCATTAAAGGCAGCGCCGTATGCGTCGGCACCACCTGCGAAACCCGCAATGACTGGCTCGGCACCGCGCGCGGCCGTATCGGGTACGCGTTCGACCGCTTCCTGCCTTACATCACCGGCGGCGCTGCGTTCGGCAACGTCAAGAACACCGTGGCCGGCATTGGCAGCACCGACCAGTCGAATGTCGGCTGGACCATCGGCGGCGGTCTCGAAGCTTCGATCGCAGGTCCCTGGAGCGCCAAAGTTGAATACCTCTACGTCGATCTCGGCGATAGCGGATCGGTGCTCGGCTCGACTGCGGACTTCCGCAGCAATGTCGTGCGCGCTGGTCTAAACTATCGCTTCTGACCGCTGCCACAAAAAGCCCGGAACGAAAGTTCCGGGCTTTTTTGCGTCCAACGCGGCGTGACGTCACTCACTTTGCAACCGCCAGGAACCGTTATCGCCGCCAAACGTTGTGTTGCCAATCGGGGGACGGCGCATTCGCGTCCGTCCGCAGAATTTGGACAGTGAGGTGCGTTATGAAAAAGATCCTGCTCGCAACCGTGGGAATTCTAGCGCTCGGCGTCGCTTCGGCGTCGGCAGCCGATATTCAGCGGCGCCAGGCCATGCCGGCGAAAGCGCCGCCGGTGTACACGCCGGCTTACAACTGGACCGGATTCTACGTCGGCATCAACGGCGGCGGCGGCTGGGGCCGTTCCGAGTTCACCGGACCATTTGCCACCGGAGGCTCCTTCGACACCTCCGGCGGTCTCGTCGGCGGCACCGTCGGCTACAACTGGCAGATGGGCCAGGTTGTATTCGGCCTTGAAGGCGACGGCGACTGGAGCGGCATCAAAGGCAGCGCCTTTTGCGGCGGCACCGTCTGTGAAACGCGCAACGACTGGCTCGCCACCGCGCGCGGCCGGCTTGGTTACGCCTTCGATCGCTTCCTGCCTTACGTAACCGGCGGCGCGGCCTTCGGCAACATCAAGACCAACGTCGCCGGTTTCGGCAGCGCCGACGATACGCGCACCGGCTGGACCGTCGGCGGCGGCGTCGAATACGGCCTTGGCGGGCCGTGGACCATCAAGGCGGAATATCTGCACGTCGATCTTGGCGAGGGAGGATCTGTCCTTGGCTCGACCGCGGACTTCCGCACCGACATCGTGCGCGCCGGCTTGAACTACCGCTTTTGATTCACACCTGGTCGGCGAAGAAACCCCGGAGCTTGCTCCGGGGTTTTTCTATGCCGCCACTTTGGTAGCCGCAAAAGACGGCACCTGCGCCGCGAACTTGTCGAGCCAGGCGACGAGTTTCGGATGACCCTTTCGCCAGCTGCCCTCGAAGCGCAGGTCGCGGTAACCAAGCGCGCAGGCCAGCGTGATCTGCCCGACATCGGGCATTGCATCGATCTTCGGTGGCGCAGCTTCGAGCACGGCAAGACCGCGGGCAGCCTTCTCGGCCTGGCGCTCGACCCAGTCATCGACGCGCTTGTCGGCGGGGCGGTAGCGGCCTTCGTAGACGATGAGCAGCGAAGCTTCGATGATGCCATCGCACAACGCCTGCAGGCTCAGCGCGGCAAAGCGAGCCTTGGGATCGCGCGGCACGATGCGGCCGCCACCGGCACGGTGATCGAGGTAGTCAAGGATCACGCGCGAGTCGTAGTAAATCGCGCCATCCTCGGCGATCAAAGTCGGCACCTTGCCGAGCGGGTTTTGCCGGCGAATGCTGTCGCCGGCCGCGTTGAGGTCGGCCGGTTGCTCCTCGATCTGGTCGGCGAGACCGAGCAGGCTCGCGGCGATGCGCACCTTGCGGACGAACGGGGATGGCCCCGACGATCTTAAAATCATCATTCCAGAGTTCGGACCTTAACCGGTGATGACAAGGTTCACCGCTTTCGGGCCTTTGCCTTTCTTGTCCGGCTCGACATCGAAGCTGATGCGCTGACCCTCGTTCAGCGACTTCATGCCGGCCTGTTCCACTGCGGTGATATGGACGAAGACGTCACGGGCGCCGTCGTCCGGCTTGATGAAGCCATAGCCACGTTCGCTGTTGAAAAACTTCACGACTCCAGTTTGTGCCATCGCAACACGCTCCCCTTGCGCAACTCGCTCCGCCACCGGCCCCACGCACGGCGGCTCAGCCTCGACATTCACGATCGGGGAAAGCATCGGCCAAGGGTGGCCTCAGTCACTCCGCCGGCCCCCCACAGGAGGCGGAACGTCACTGCCAACCGTCAAAATAGACACCATGGCGGGGCCGGTGGAAAGAGGCCGCGGCGGCCCCGGCTTTCAGCCCGTGCCGCCCGTCGCCCCCTCGGGCGTGAGCCAATCCAGGCGGTGGCCGCCCTTGCCCTGCCGGCCAAGAATGGCGGCAAGCGCCGGCAACAGCGTGGAAAGCTCATTTTCCAGCCTCCACGGCGGGTTGACGAGGATGAGCCCGCATCCGTTGAGCCGCGTGGGGTCGGAGAGCGGTGCCACGGTGAGTTCGACGCGCAGCATCTTCGGCGTTCCCGCACGGCGTAATCTCTTGGCTAGGGCGTCGGGCTCGGGCCGGCCCTTGATCGGGTACCAGAGCATGTAGATGCCGGAGGCCCATTTGCGATGCGCCACGGCAAGCCCGCGCGACAGCGCGTGGAAGTCGCCATCTTCTTCGAACGGCGGGTCGACCAGCACCAGACCGCGCCGTTCCGGCGGCGGGACGTAAGCGGAGAGCGCGGTCCAGCCGTCGATCGCCAGCGTCTTGATGCGCGGATCGCCGCGCAGGCGGGTGGCGAGCTGGCGTTCCGCGTTCGGTTCGATTTCGCAGGCGATCAGCCGGTCCTGCGGGCGCAGCCAGGCGCGCGCCAAAGCCGGCGAGCCCGGATAGATATTCAGCCGACCGCGCTCATTGAGCGCGCCGATGACATCGAGATAGGGCGCGAGCAGGTCCGCCAATGCCGCTTCGAGCGGCGGCGCCATGAGACGCTCGATGCCTTCGTGCCATTCGCCGCCGCGGCTCGCCTCCGGCCCGGTGAGGTCGTAAATGCCTTCGCCGGCATGGGTGTCGATGACGCGAAATGCCGCCGGCTTCTCGCGCAGATGATGCAGGATGCGTCCAAGCACCGCGTGCTTCAGCACATCGGCAAAGCTGCCGGCATGAAAGGCGTGACGATAATTCACGAAAACTCTCGAAGCCTCGCGAGGGCGACGGAACTTTATGCCACAGCCGCGTTCACTCCGGCAGCCGGCGCAGACCGAATTGCTCGCGCGACTTCGCCGCCTGCGCGGCGGGAGAGGCCGTCCAGGCCTGCTGCGTGCGCTGTCGCGCCACGGCAAGCGGCGTCAGCGGCGGCGCCTGGCGAGGACCGCGCCAGCGCCGGAATGCCATGATTGCTATCCGCACACCGACAAACAGAGCCGCCATGAACCCAAGCGCGTGCAGCATTGGCGACAGCATCCAAGCGGCGCCGAGTCCGATGCCGCCGACGCCATGCGCGGTAATGGGCCACAGCGCCATATAGCTTAAGCCCGTGAACCAGGCGGCAAAGCAAATGTAATCCTTGCATCGATTCATCGGCGTTCCCTGTTCGCCATCTGAATGTGACCGGCATGCGCAATTGCGACTTTGGAACCCGCTGCCACCCGGCCGCCATTTAACGACCGTCCAATGCGGATCGCCGCCGATTGCGCACGCGAAGGATTACGGATTTCCCTTTCGAGAATCTTGCGCCAATTCCCGACACGCCGGGGTTATCCCCACAACGCCTGCCACGATCCTTAGTAGCGGCTTAATGCAATCGCAGACTCACAGACCTTGGGCATGCACGTTGCGCATTGCCGGCATTTCGACTTTGTTGCGCTTGCAGGCGCGGCGGGCAATTTCGGGGCAAGCCTGGAACGAAAAGTCTTTTGACATGCAGAGCCGCACTTCGGAGAGCCGCGACTTGTTGCAGACCACCGCCATGTCGTCGCGCGAGAGGCCGCGGTTGCTGGCAACAAAGGCTTCCGCGATCGCATCGGGCGTCACCGTCAATGGCGCGGCGAGCTCGAGATAATCCTCCGGAATCTTCACCACCGCGCGCGCCTTGGCCATTGTCTGGAAATAGGCGTTCGCCGACAACCCGCTGCAGGTTCCATGGCGATCCCATTCATGAAAGACCAAAGCCGGGCTGGGCATTACCTCGAGCGCACGACTCACGATCGCGCGGTTAAGGCGCGGCGGCGGCACCTGGCAATAGGACGGGAAACCGTGCTCGTATTGCGGCCAAAACCCATGCACCACAAAGGCAAAGGGCCGGCCGCTGCATTGCGGGTCGGGCCGGTTGCTGCCGCCGCGCTCGCGACGCTCTTCGCAATAGGTCGGCGACCACGACAGCGACAGCACATAGAAATCGAAGGCGCCCGGTGCGTTCTGGCGCCTGTCTGGGGCGGCGCCCGGCGCTGCATCCTGAGCGAAGGCAACGACCGCAAACAGAAAAAGGAAACTCAGTGTGACGGACGCGGCGCATACCGCCCGGCGAACGCGATGCGCAAACATGACTGACCCCCAGAGAACAAAACGGAAAAAGCCCGTTCGGAACGGTTCCATCAAACCGCGCCACCGTAATGAGAACATATAGAGAACGTAAAGTAAAGCGGTGCTTAAGCCGTCGGGCGGACGCTCAGGGCCGTGCCATCTTGCATTTCGGATTGTATGACCAATCCCGATCCAAGCCGACCACACACCAGGTGACCCCCCAAGTGGCGCCGATGAAGCCGGTATCCTCGCCGATCCAGTAGTTCACCGCGTGCTTGCTGCCGTCGCTGATATGTGCGGTGGCGGTGCAAAACCGGCGCGGGATGGTGTCATTGGCCCAAGGGCGGAACGTCGTCTCCCGCACCTTGTCGAAACCGACGATTTGCAGCCCGGAGTTCCAGAAGGTGCCTTCCTTCTCCGAAAAGCGCGAGGCGATGGTTTCGAGCCCGTAGTCGCAGGGCGGCACGGCGCCGTCATAGCGCGGCCCGCTCAGGTAAAAGTTCATTTCCAGCCAATTGGCGGCCTGCGCCGGAGGCGCGGCGGCAAGGCCCGCGACAAGCGCGAATGCCAGCAGCCCAAAGCGGACCAGATGCCTCATCGCCGGATGCCTCCCGTTGCGTGCGGCGCACTTTATCACAGGATTTTGCCCGTGGGAGTGAGTCGTACACAGATTCGGCAGCCGCAGGACTCGCATGTGGCGGTGCGGCACCGCATCCTTTTTTCAGTGAGTCGCGGGCTGGTTCCGAGTTGCCCGTTGTTGCTGCGTTCGTTGTCCGGCGGAAAGAGCCCCGGACCGGCCAATCCACCCAGTGTTGGCCGTCCGGGTGCTCTGTTTTTCGGTCCAGTCGCTACCGCCAGTCCCCCAACACCCCCTGCACCAGCGCAAGCGCCGCAACCGCCGCGGTATCGGCCCGAAGGATACGGGGCCCGAGCGCCAGGCGCACGGTATTGGGACGCTTAAGCAGGCTCGCGCGCTCGTCCTCGGCAAAACCGCCTTCCGGTCCGATAAGCACCGCTAGCGAGGGCGGCGCCGACGCCGTCTGCGCAGGCAACAGCGCGTTTGGCCCGCTGCGTGCCGCCGTGAGTGCCGCCGCCGGGTCCCTGACCTCGGCCCCTTCGTCGCAGAACACCAGTAACCGGTCGGAATCGACGACCGGCATCAGCACGTCGAAAGCCAGCGGCTTGGCGATCTCCGGCAGATTGAGCACGCCGCATTGCTGCGCCGCTTCGATCGAATTGGCGTGCATACGGTCGAGATTGACGCGGGCGACCTGCGTGTGCCGGGTGATCACCGGCTGCAGCCGTGACACGCCCATTTCCACGGCCTTCTGCACCAAGTAGTCGAGCCTTGCGTGCTTGAGCGGGGCAAACAGCAAATGCAGATCGGACGCCTGCGGCTGGGTACGGACCTGCTCGCCAAGTTCGACGTGCACTGCACGCTTGCCCGTACCGGCAAGCTGTCCCCGCCATTCGCCGTCGCGGCCGTTGAACAGGATGAGGCCATCACCGCGCTTGAGCCGCAGCACATTGACGAGATAATTGGCCTGGTCGCGGTCCAACGCGACCTGCGCGCCGACGCCGAGCGGGGAACTTACGTAGAGGCGTGGCACACGAAAATCGTAATTCGGCATGGTCCAAATCGCCGTGGCGGCCCGATTTACGCCAGTCGCCGCTACCTTGGCCAGCAGCGAGGGTTTTTGCCGCGTTTTGCCGCCTTCCCGACGCAATCAATGGGTTGTTATCGGTAACCGGCCGTCAGGATGTATCTGTATACTGCGGCGGGGTTTAAGGAGAGGGATGGCCCAGATGACCTTGCGCCGGGCATGGTTTTTGGCCGCGTGTCTTGTCGCGGCAGTGCCGGCGGCCGCGCAATTTCCGCCGCAGCCGCAACAGCCAGCGGCACAGTTTCCGCCGGCCGGCCAGCAGCAGCAACCGGCTTCGCCCTGGCCGGCGCCGGGGACGCAGCAGACCCAAGGTGTCTTCGCACCTTCGGGATTCGGCCAGCCGCAGGCTCAGCAAGGCCCGCCGCCATGCGTCCAGGAGTTCATGCGCCTGCGCGACGACACCGAAAAAAAGGGCAATGCGATTCGCACCGCCAGCGAACGCCATGTGACCGCGAAGGTGGCCTGCGGCCTGTTCAACGTCTTCACCGCCGCCGAAGGCAAATTGCTCAAATACGCCGGCGAAAGCGTCACCACCTGCGGCATTCCCAAGCAGATCGTCGAGCAGATCAAGGCCGGCCACGGCAAGGCCCTGGAAATGCGCACCAAGGTTTGCCAGGCGGCGCAGGCGCAGGCTCAAGCCCCGGCGCAGGCGCGGCAGCCGACATTGAGTGACGCGCTCGGTGCCCCGGTAACGGATTCAAGCAACATCAAAACCGGCCGTGGCACCTTCGACACCCTGACCGGCACGCCACTCGCGCCGAAATGAGCGAGCGCGCCGGACGCGTCGCCGATGCGACCGGAAACTGGGTCGACACGATCGCCCCTGCCGCGGCCCGGCCCTACCTGCGGCTTGCCCGTCTCGACCGTCCGATCGGCTCCTGGCTCTTGCTGCTGCCATGCTGGTGGTCGCTCGGACTCGCCGGCATCCGCGCCGATCATCTGCCCAGCCCGTGGCACATCGTTTTATTTTTCATCGGTGCCTTCGCCATGCGCGGCGCCGGCTGCACCTGGAACGACCTGGTCGATCGCGATCTCGATGCACGCGTCGAGCGCACGCGCTCGCGGCCGATTCCATCGGGACAGGTCACGGTGGCGCACGCGACGCTCTTCATGCTCGGCCAGGCGCTCATCGGCTTGCTGGTGCTGCTGCAGTTCAACCGCTACACGGTCTTCACCGGCCTCGCCTCGCTCGCTGTGGTCGTCATCTATCCGTTCATGAAGCGCATCACTTACTGGCCGCAGATTTTCCTCGGCCTTGCCTTCTCCTGGGGGGCGCTGATGGGCTGGCCCGCGGAGTTGGGCCGGCTCAACTGGCCGGTGCTGCTGCTTTATATCGGCGCGATTTCCTGGGTGATCGGCTACGACACTATTTACGCGCATCAGGACCGCGAGGACGATCTGATGATCGGCATCAAGTCGACCGCGCTGCTGTTCGGCGAGAACACCTGGCGGATGCTCGCCGGATTTTATGCCGGCGCCGTGGTTTTGATCGGCGCCGCCGGACTGGCCGCAGGCGGCAGGCTGATTTTCCTCCTCGGCATGCTCGCCTTCGCCGCGCATCTGGCCTGGCAGGTCTTGCGCCTCGACATCAATGACCCCGCGCGTTGCCTGAAGCTGTTCAAATCGAACCGCGACGCCGGACTGATCCTGTTCGGCGCCATGTTGCTCGAGGCCGTGTTTTGACCAACCGGATCCCGGCGCTAGCGCAAAGCCGCAGCGGTGCCGGCGTCGTCGCCGGCCTCACCGTCGGCGCCCGGCACGGCGATGGGCAGATTGTCGGTCATGACCGCCGCCTTGGATGACGGGATCGATCCGGTATAGGCCGGCTCGCGTTTAGCGGCATACGTCGAGCGCGCCTTGGCGGCAGCCACCTCGCCGGGGATTGCGTCAGGCCGGCACGGATGCCGTCCGTCGGCGCGCCGCATCAGATCTACGTGGATATGGTCGTAATGATAGACGTTGTAGCCGGGCGCCAGCACCGTGGAGAACGTCTCGCAGGCATAGCCCTGCACGTCGTGCAGGAAGCCCTGCTCTTCAGGCGAGCCGTGCCAACCATCCTTCACCGTGACGGTGCGGCCGTCGGCGAGCGTGAAGGCTGCGATGTCGAGAGCGTCGCCGAACGCATGCTCGGAGACGTAGGAGCCGCCGGCGCCGACCATTTCGCGGCACGAATATGAACCGATCTGCTTGATGACGGTTACCTGCGAGCCGAACCAGCGTTGCGCCGCCGGCTGCACGCCGTCGGTCACCCAGCGGTCGAGCGCCGACACGAGCGGACAAGCAAGCGTTGCCGCTGGCGTCAACGACGCGGCAATTGGCGTCGCCGGTCCGCGCGTAGGCCCGAGACGCGGCTGCGGCTGATACTGCGGCGGATTGTAGGCCGGTTGCGTGCGCGGCGCGCGCTCGTCGGGGAGCGTCGCGTCGTCGGGAATATCGTCGCGTTCCGGCGCCACGATTGACGGCTCGAGGGACATCGGCCGGGCCGCCGGGCCCGGCGCGTAGCGGCCTTGCGGGCCCGACGGAGTAACCTCGACACCCTGCGGACCCGGCACCCAGCGCATGGTCTCGCCGCGGACCGGATGCACGTCGAGCGGCGCCGGCTGCATCGGCGCGCTTCGCGCCGGCGCGATGGGCGCGGAATGCACCGGCAGGTAGCGCTGATCGTTCGCGGGCCAGTTCGGCATACCCGATGAGCCGCCCGGAATCGCGGCCGGCGGGCGCATGTCGTCGCCATAACTCATGGGCACGGCGCTCGCCTCGCCGAGCATCGACACCTTGAGGGGGAAATCGGCGCCGCACATGCCGGGGCCCTCGATCGGCTCGATCTGCACGACGCCGGCGCCGAGCTTTACCTCGCCGGATTTGAGGCAGGCCACTTCGGCATCATGACGCCAGGCGGCGCGCTCGCCGGTATTCCAAAAGCCGCGGCCGCAGCCGGCGAGCGCCAGCAGCAACAGCAATCCCGATGCGCCGAGGGAGAAACGCAGACCACGCGACATGCCGGCAAAAATGCGAGCAGTTTCTTTAACGAGGCTTCAACGCTGCGGCCTACGAATTCGTTAAGGATAAGAAATCGTTTCCGCCGCTTCGCTGCGCGCCGGCGGCCTACGCCACGTCGCTCGCCGCGAGCGAACCCGTGGAAAAAAACCGCCCGACGTCCTTGGCCGGCAGCGCCTTGCTGAACAGATAGCCCTGCATCTCGGTGCAGCCGATGGTCTGCAAGGTTTCCAGTTGCTGCTGGGTTTCGACGCCTTCAGCGGTCGATATCATGTTCAGGCATTTGGCCAGACCGGCAACAGCGTTCACGATTGCCAGCGGTTCGACTCCATTCGACATGTCCTGGATGAAGGACTGGTCGATCTTGATCTTGTCGAAGGGGAAACTGCGCAGATAGCTGAGCGAGGAATAACCGGTGCCGAAATCGTCGAGTGCGATCTGCACGCCCATCTTGCGCAACTCGTGCAGCGTCGCCAGCGCCGAGAAGGTGTTTTGCAACAGGACCGTTTCGGTAATTTCAAGCTGCAGCTTCTTTGCGTCCATACCCGACGTCGCCAGCGCGCTTTTGACCACCTTGACGAGGTTGCGGTGGGTCAGCTGCGAGGGCGACAGGTTGACCGCGACCTTCACGTGATCCGGCCAGTTCACGGTCTCTTCACATGCCGTATTCAACACCCACTCGCCGAGGGGAAGAATAAGCCCGGTCTCTTCCGCGATCGGGATGAATTCCGCAGGTGAGACCATGCCGCGCGTCGGGTGTTTCCAACGCAGCAGCGCTTCGAACGCGGTGATGTCGTTGGTCTGCAGATTGACCAGCGGCTGGTAGTACAGCTCGAATTCCTTGTTGATGAGCGCGCGGCGCAGATCCATTTCCAGGTCGCGCCGCGCCTTCATTTTCGCGTCCATTTCCACCTCGAAAAACCGGTAGGTCCCGCGCCCGTCGGCTTTTGCCCCGTACAGCGCCATGTCGGCATTCTTCAGCAGCACATCCGGCTCGGTGCCGTCGGCCGGCGACACGGAAATGCCGATGCTGATGTCGGTGACGATCTGGTGGCCGTCGATCTGATAAGGCTTGACGATGGTCTCGCGGATGCGCCGCGACAGGATGGCGGCATCGGACGGTCTTTGGATTTGCGTCATGATGATGGCGAATTCATCGCCGCCCAAACGCGCGATCGTATCGGGCTCGCGGGTGCAGCCGCGGAGCCGCTCGGCAACGAGCTTCAGCAGTTCGTCGCCGATCGGATGCCCAAGCGTATCGTTGACGCTCTTGAACTGGTCGAGGTCGAGGCACAATACCGCCACGCATTCCCCGCGTTTCACGCGCTTGAGTTCGTGTTCGAGCCGCTCCCGCAACAGCGTCCGGTTGGGCAGGTCGGTCAAGCCATCGTGCCGCGCCATATGGCCGATGCGCTCCACCGCGCACTGCTGCTCGGTAATATCCTCGTGGGTGGCGAGCCAGCCGACGCCTTCGACCGGGGTGCTGACCAGCGAAATGACGCGGCCATCGGGCAGCTTTGTAATGCAGTTGAAGGTTTTCCCCTCGCCGATGCACCCGGTTAAACGGGCGATGTAGTCAGCGGGCTCGCCGGCAAAGGTGCCTGCCCGCCTGCGGCCATTGAGCAGATCGCGAAGCGAACAGCCTGGGCGAACGCTGTCGGCGGCGAGCCCGTACATCTGAAGATAGCGCGGGTTGCAGATGACCAGACGCTGATCCGAATCAAACAGCAGCACAGCTTGCGACATATTGTCTAAAACTGTGTGCAATAGCTGTTGATCGGTGCGCGAGGCGTGCGGAAAATTAAGAATTCGGCCGCTAGAATCCATGTCGATCCCCCGAATGGTATTCGGTTAGGACATTGGGGGATGAGTTGCTGTGATCTTCTCAACCGATCCGCAGCACCTTTAGATAAAATACTTGGATCGGATGCGGACGTTTCGCCGCTCTCGGGCGCGCCGGCCACGCAAAATCACAGTCTGCCAACGCCAATTCCCTACACTTCGACCACGGAATTTAGCCTTCCGCTAAGGCAGCGAACCTAAAAATACCTCCGGACGGCCGTCACAGAATTCGGCCGGCGTTTCGGGAGGCCCTGGCGAATGGCAAGTGAATTTGAGCGCCGGATAAGTGCTGCGGCAAATCGTAAGCGCACGCCGCGGCCGCTCACCGCGGACGAACAGCGCGTCAGTTTGGTAAAGGCGGCCATCGCCGATTGGCATGGACGCATCGGTCCGATGATCGAGCAGGCTTTGGCGCTGGCCAATCAGCAACTCGCCAATGCCGGAATCGAGCTGAGGATGAGCAAGGATATCGAGTACGGCGTCAACCCGGGCGGCGTCGCGACGGCCACTCCGATGCGCCCGGTCATATCGATTTTTTCCGAACGGGCCTCGATGCCTTCGGCCGCGCTACCGCCGCGCATTCGGATCGGCTTGCAGGAGGACGCGCGCATTTTCGTCGCCGCCCACCATTGCACGATTCCGGAACGGCCTCCCGTCGACTCCTCGCAAATGGACAAGCCGCAGATCAGGGCCGTCATCGCCGACTACGTGGATGTGGTCGTCGCGCGCTCGCTCTAGCTCACTGCGCCGGCTTGATCCCCAGCAGTTTGCCGATCTCGGCGACCTTGGAGCGCTGATCCTTCAGGTCGGCGGCGAACTCCGCCGGGCCGCCCGGATTGACCACCTGCCCGCTGGCGCTGAGCTTGGCCGCGACCGCTGGGTCGGCGACCACCTCGCGGATATCGGCGGCGATCTTTTCGCGCGCCGCCGCCGGCATGCCCTTGGGACCGATCAGGCCGACCAGCCCGTCGAACTCCAAATCCTTGTAGCCGGCCTCCGCCGCGGTCGGAATGTCGTTGAGCGAGGCGGCATGCTGGCGATTGGTGAGCGCGATGGCTTTGACTTTTCCGTTGAGGATCTGCGGCCGCATGATCGCGTAGGCGCCGACAAACGCCTGGATGCGGCCTTCGGCAAGATCGTTGATCGCGGTCACCGGGTCCTTGTAGGGGACCTTGGACTGGTCGAGGTGCTGCGTCTTGAGGAACGCGGCGTAAAGCAGATCGTTGGCGCCGGTGACCGAGGCGTAGTTCAGCTTGCCCGGCTCGGCCTTGATCCTGGCGACGAGCTCCTTGATCGAGGAAATCCCCAGCGGCGCCGGTACGCCGAGCGCAATCAGTGTGTTGGTGACGCGGGCGATGGGAACGAGGTCATCGGGCTTGTACGGCAAGGTATCGTGCAGCAGCGGATGCGCGGTGAAGGTCGAGGCCGGAGCAAACAGCAGCACATGATCGTCGTGCGCGGTGACCATTGCCATGATCGCCACGATGGCGTCGCCGCCGGGGCGATTTTCCACCACCACCGGCTGCCCCCATTTCTGCGAAAGCTTGTCGGCGAGGAGCCGCGCGGTGATATCGACGCCCGAACCGGGCCCGAGCGGGATGAGGAATTTGACCGGCCGTTGCGGCCAACTCTGCGCCGGCGACGGCGCGGGCACTACGGCGAGCGCGATTGCGGTGGCGACACACGCAAGAAACAAGCGGCGCGGGTTCAACATCATATCTCCGGTGGGCAAAAAATTCGGAGCGTGGTCTTAACCGGTTTCGCGCGGCAAGATCAAATTCAAATCGAATGCGCCGCTACGGGCGACAATCTCCGTGCTGTTTGCCTGGAACTGTGCACGCTTATTGCACTGCCGCGAACCCGCGCACCTTCATTTTTTGTGCGCGCGATCAAGCCCTTGATGCCGCCATGTGCATTGCGCATGACGAGTTGCGAATTATTTTCGCAAGCCCGCTTCGGCAAGACGGTGCTTTCTGCTAGCTTGCGCGCCACGCCAACACAGGAGGCAAGCCGTGGCTCTTGCCGTGAAATGGGAAGTCCTCGCGGTCTGCGTGGTCTTCGTTTTCGTCGGCGCGATTCTGCTAGGAGCGTTCTAGGCGGCCGACGACAAGCGCGAAAATAATTGCCGGTGCGCAACCGGCCAAAAATCCGAACACCGGAGAGCAGCCCTCTCCGGTGTTTTTTTGTCCTATGCGGCCGCGGTGCCCTTCATCGCACCCGGATCATAATTGAGGATCGGCGCCAGCCAGCGCTCGCATTCGCCCACGCTCCAGCCTTTACGCCGTGCGTAATCCTCGATCTGATCGCGTTCGATCTTGCCGACGCCGAAATAGGCCGCCTGCGGGTGGCTGAAATAGAGCCCGCTCACGGCGGCGCCCGGCCACATGGCATAGCTCTCGGTGAGTTTGATCCCGATGCGCTCCGCGTCGAGCAGCTTGAACAGCGTGCCCTTCTCGGTGTGGTCGGGCTGCGCCGGATAGCCTGGCGCCGGACGGATGCCGCGATAGGTTTCGCCGATCAGTTCCGCGGGCAAGAGCGCCTCGTCGGCCGCGTAACCCCAGAACTCCCGGCGCACGCGCGCGTGCAGCCGCTCGGCGAAGGCTTCGGCAAGCCGGTCGGCCAGCGCCTTGACCAGAATGGCGGAGTAATCGTCGTTGGCGCGCTTGAAGCGGTCGGCGGCTTCGTCCTCGCCGATACCGGCGGTGACGGCGAAAGCGCCGATGTAGTCGGCAAGGCCGCTCTCGCGCGGCGCGACAAAATCCGAGATTGATGTGTTGGCGCGGCCCTCGCGCTTGGACAACTGCTGGCGCAGACCGTGCATCACCGCGACCGGAATGCCACGCGTCTCGTCGGCGTAAATCTGGATGTCGTCGCCTTGGGCATTGGCCGGCCAGAAGCCGAAGGCGGCGCTGGCGGTAAACCAGCGCTCGGCGGCGATTTTTTGCAGCATCGCCTGCGCGTCCTCATAAAGCGCGCGCGCCGCCTCGCCGTATTTTTCATCGTCAAAAATGGCCGGAAATTTGCCCTTCAGTTCCCAGGTCTGAAAGAACGGCGTCCAGTCGATGTAGTCGATGAGCTCGGCGACCGGGTAATCGGCGAGCGTCCTGGCGCCGAGGAATGACGGCCGCGGCGGCCGGTAGGCGCCGGACCAGTCGAGCTTGAGCGCATTGCCGCGTGCCGCGGCAAGGGAAAGCCGCAGCTTGTCCTCCTGCGCCCGCGCGTGGGTGGCGGCGATCTTCGCGTATTCGCCACGCAAGCCGGTGACGTAACCGCTGCGCGCCTCGCGCGACATCAGCGCTTGCGCCACGCCGACGGCGCGGCTGGCGTCGTTGACGTGCACTGCCTGGCCGCGCTTGTAGTTCGGATGAATTTTCACCGCCGTGTGCACGCGGCTGGTGGTTGCGCCGCCGATCAGCAGCGGCAGATCAAGCCCCTGCCGCTCCATCTCGGCGGCGACGTGGCACATCTCGTCAAGCGACGGTGTGATCAGGCCGGAGAGTCCGATGATGTCGGCCTTCTCCGCCCGCGCGGTGTCGAGGATCTTTGCCGCCGGCACCATGACGCCGAGATCGATGACCTCATAATTGTTGCACTGGAGCACGACGCCGACAATGTTCTTGCCGATGTCGTGGACGTCACCCTTGACGGTCGCCATGACGATCTTGCCGTTCGAGTTCGAATGGCTGCGGTCGTCGTGCAGCATGTAGGGCATCAAATGCGCGACCGCCTGCTTCATCACCCGCGCCGATTTGACCACCTGCGGCAGGAACATCTTGCCGGAGCCGAACAGGTCGCCGACGATGTTCATGCCGTCCATCAAAGGGCCTTCGATGACGTCGAGCGGGCGCGCGGCTTGGAGCCGCGCTTCCTCGACATCGGCCTCGATAAATTCGGTGACGCCCTGGACCAGCGCGTGGCTGAGCCGCGCCGCGACCGGGCGCTCGCGCCAAGCCAGATCGACTTCCTTTGCCGCCTGGCCGGCACCGCGGAACTTGTCGGCGAGCGCCAGGAGGCGCTCGGCGGCATCGGCACGGCGGTTGAGCACCACGTCCTCGCAGGCTTCGCGCAACTCCGCATCGAGCGTGTCGTAGACAGCGATCTGCCCGGCATTGACGATGCCCAGATCCATGCCGGCCTTGATGGCGTGATAGAGGAACACGGAGTGCATGGCCTCGCGCACGCGCTCGTTGCCACGGAAGGCGAATGACAGGTTCGACACGCCGCCGGAGACATGGGCGTGCGGCAGGTTCGCCCTGATCCAGCGCGCCGCCTCGATGAAGGCAAGGCCGTAGCCGTTGTGCTCCTCCATGCCGGTGGCGACGGCAAAGATGTTGGGGTCGATAATAATGTCTTCCGGCGGAAAACCGACCTGGCTCACGAGAATGTCGTAGGCGCGCTTGGCGATTGCGCACTTGCGCTCGACCGTGTCGGCCTGGCCTTTTTCATCGAAGGCCATCACCACCACCGCGGCGCCGTAGCGCCGCACGATGCGGGCGTGTTCGATAAAGGCGGCCTCGCCCTCTTTCATCGATATCGAATTCACCACCGGCTTGCCCTGCAGGCATTTCAGCCCCGCCTCGATCACAGAGAATTTCGAGGAATCGACCATCACCGGCACGCGGGCAATGTCCGGCTCGGCGGCGATCAGATTGAGGAAGGTGGTCATCGCCTGTTCCGAATCGAGCAGGCCCTCGTCCATGTTGACGTCGATCACCTGCGCGCCGTTCTCCACCTGCTCGCGGGCGATGGCCAGCGCGGCGGCGTAGTCGCCGGCGGTGATCAGCTTGCGGAATTTGGCCGAGCCGGTGACGTTGGTGCGCTCGCCGACATTCACGAACGGGATTTCCGGCGTCAGCGTGAACGATTCCAGGCCCGACAGTCGCAACTGCTTGGGCAATTCTGGAATTTGCCGCGGCCGTTTGCCCGCCACCGCCCTGGCAATCGCCGCGATGTGATCCGGCGTGGTGCCGCAGCAGCCGCCGACGACGTTGACCAGGCCCGCCTCGGCGAATTCGCCAAGCAGCTCGGCCATGAACTCGGGGCTCTCGTCGTAATAGCCGAATTCGTTGGGCAGTCCGGCATTGGGATAGGCGCAGACGAAGGTGTCGGCGACGCGGCCGATCTCTTCGACATGCGCGCGCATTTCGCGCGCGCCGAGCGCGCAATTGAGCCCCACGGTGACCGGATCGGCATGGCGCACCGAGTTCCAGAACGCCGCCGGCGTCTGCCCCGAGAGCAGCCGCCCGGAGCGGTCGGTGATGGTGCCGGAAATCATCACCGGCACGTCGATCCCGCGCTCGGCGCAGACCTCAGAAATGGCGAAGATCGCCGCCTTGGCGTTGAGCGTGTCGAAGATGGTCTCGATCAGCAGGAGGTCGGCCCCGCCGTCGAGCAGCCCGCGCACCTGCTCTCCATAGGCGGCGCGCAACTGATCAAACGTGATGGCGCGGAAACCCGGGTTGGCAACATCCGGCGAGATCGAAGCCGTGCGGTTGGTGGGGCCAAGCGCGCCGGCGACAAAGCGGCGGCGGCCGTCTTCCTTGCGCGCCTGCACCGCCGCCTCGCGCGCCAGCGTGGCGCCGGAAACGTTGAGCTCGTAGGCGATGCCCTCCATGCCGTAATCGGCCTGAGCAATGGAGGTTGAGGAAAACGTGTTGGTCGAAACGATGTCGGCGCCGGCGCGGAAATAGGCGAGATGAATGTCGCGCACGGCGTCGGGTCGGCTGAGATTGAGCAGGTCGTTGTTGCCGCGCACCTCGCGGTTCCAGGCGTCGAAGCGGGCGCCGCGATAGCCCTCTTCGTCGAGCTTGAGCGCCTGGATCATGGTACCCATGGCGCCGTCGAGCACCAGGATGCGTTCGCGCATCAGGTTGATGAAAGCGGAGCGGGCGCTGGCGGGGGACGCGATCACAAACAACCCCGGTTCAGACAACAGGCGCCAGCGCCGGCCGCAAGCCAAGCAAATGGCAGATGGCGTAGACGAGATCAGCGCGGTTCATGGTGTAGAAGTGGAAATGGGTGACGCCGCGGTCGACCAGATCGACCACCTGTTCGGCGGCGACCGCCGCGGCGATCAGCTTGCGCGTGGCGGGGTCGTCGTCGAGGCCGTGGAAGCGCTCGGCGAGCCAGTTCGGCACGCTGGCGCCGGTGCGCGCGGCGAAATTCTTCGCCGCCTTGAAATTCTGCACCGGCAGAATGCCCGGCACGATGGGAATTTCGATGCCGCGCGCACGCACGCGCTCAAGGTAGCGGAAATAAAGGTCGTTCTCGAAGAAGAATTGCGTGATGGCGCGGCTCGCCCCGGCGTCGACCTTGGCTTTGAGCATGTCGATGTCGGCAGCGATCGTGGGCGAGTCAGGGTGCTTCTCCGGGTAGGCGGAGACCGACAGCTCGAAGTCGCCGATGCGCTTGAGACCCCCGACAAGTGCTGCGGCATTCTCGTAACCACCGGGATGCGGGGTGTAGCGCGTGCCGGGTCCATCGACGGAATCGCCGCGCAGCGCCACGATGTGGCGCACGCCGGCGGTCGCGTAGTCACGGGCGATCTGGTCGATCTCGGCGCGCGTCGCCGCGACGCAGGTCAGATGCGCCGCCGGCGTCAGCGTGGTTTCGCCGAGGATGCGCTTGACCGTCGTATGGGTGCGCTCGCGGGTCGAGCCGCCGGCGCCATAGGTGACCGAGACGAAATCCGGCGCCAGCGGCGCCAGCCGCTCGATCGATTCCCACAGCGTCTTTTCCATCTCGGCGCTGGCCGGCGGAAAGAACTCGAACGACACGTGAATGCGGCGCGCTTCACTCAGGGCAAAGCGGCTGGGACGGACGTTCATTACGCCACCTCGTTCCGATTGGCCGGCACCGCCATGAGCGCGCGCACGTCGCGCGCCAGCCACAGCGACACCGCGATCTTGCCGCCCTCTTCCGGCGGCAGGCTCTTGAACACCAGCGGCTCGAGGCCCGAGGCCGTCATCCACTGCGTCACCGTCTCGCGGGCAAACCCGAGGCGGCGATGGGCGAACTGCTCGCGCAGAAATTCCTGCTCGTGCGGCGCAAAGTCGACGACCAGCAGCCGCCCGCCCGGCCGCAGCACGCGCGCCGCTTCCCTGATGGCGCGGCCGCCGTCGTCGAGGAAGTGCAGCACCTGGTGCAGGATGACGACGTCGAAAGCGTCGTTCGCCAGCGGCAGATCGTAGAGGTCGCCCTGGCGCACGCTGCAATTCTTGAGGCCCGCGCGTTCGAGCCGGTCGCGGGCCAGCAGCAACATGTCGAGCGACAGATCGAGGCCGAGACCGCGCTCGATGTCGGCGCCGAACATTTCCAGCATGCGCCCGGTGCCGGTGCCGAGATCCAGGAGCGAGCGGAACGGCTTGTCGGCAAGCGCTGCGCGGATCGCGGCTTCGACCGCGGCGTCGGCGACGTGCAGCTTGCGGATGCGGTCCCACTCCACGGCATGCGAGCGGAAATAGGCCTGGGCCGCGGCGGCGCGTGCGGCCCGCACCGAGACGAGGCGGGCGCGGTCGCGGGCGATGGTCTGGTCGGCCGGGTTGAGGTGCGCGAGCAAGGTGCGCGCAACCTCGGCGCCGCCGCCATGCTCGGACAGGCGGAAGAAAGCCCAGGTGCCTTCGCGGAAGCGCTCGATGAGGCCCGCCTCGGCCAGCAGCTTGAGGTGGCGCGAGATGCGCGGTTGCGACTGGCGCAGGATGTCGGTGAGATCGGACACGGTGAGTTCGGCCTCCGCCAGCAGCGCCAGCAGCCGCAGCCGCGTGTCCTCGCCGGCGGCTTTGAGCGCCGCATTGAGGCCATCGAATCCGAGCTGGTGTGAGTTCGCCATTTGCGTTGCAGCCTGCGGGCGGAAATTGACCCTTTTGGGCCAGTTCCCACTACATAAGGATATCTTTATACCTTGAAGTTGGAAGCCGCAAGCCCCTCGGGTTGAATTGGCTAACGGGCTGTCGCCGGTGCGGGCGCCGACGTAAAAGCCTCCGATGACCAGCAAGGATTTCGGCGTCCGCGACGGCGAGGTCGCCGTCGAACTGCCCAAGCAGTTCGACGACGGCGTCTATTTCATCGGCCGCATCCACACGCCGTGGAAAGCGCGCAAGGACTGCCCGAAAAACGCCCGCGAATCCGACGCCGTGTGCACGGTCGAACTCGATCAGCGCTGGGCGCCGGGCCTGAAAGAAGTCGAAACCTGCACCCATCTAGTGCTGCTCTACTGGATGGACAAATCGCCGCGAAACCTGGTGCGGCAGGTCCCCGGCCGATACGGGGTACAGCGCGGCACCTTTGCCCTGCGCTCGCCGGCCCGCCCCAACCCGATCGCCATGAGCGTGGTGAAGCTTAAGGGCATCGACGGCAACAAACTCACGGTGATCGGTCTGGACTGCCTCGACGGCACGCCGCTCCTCGACCTCAAACCCTATTTCGCCTCGACTGACAGCGTGCCCGAGGCCGTGGTCGGCTGGCACAGGCAGCGTGGTTGATGCGCCGTTAATCCTCAGCCGGCGCAATGTGGCAAAACGCATTTGGTTCCACCCGGTGACGCGCATTTGAGCCGGAACCAATGAACCTCGCCGAGGCTTTTCCCGACGAATACGGGAATTCGCGAGGGTGTCATGTTCAAATCGTTCGCGTACACGCCATTGGCCGCGCTGATCGCCGTCGCCGCACTCTCGTGCGGAGCGACGCATGCCCAGCAGTTCGCTTTCATCACGCCGCCGCAACCGCCCCAGACCGTGCCGCAAGTGGTGGTGCCGCAAGATGCCGCACCCGGTCAGGGCGACGAAGACGCTGCACTTGCTCCCGGCCTGCAAAGACAAATCGTCGACTATCCGAGCCGGGAAGCGGCAGGCACCGTCATCATCGATACGCCGCACACCTATCTTTATTACCTGCTCGGCGACGGCAAGGCGCTGCGCTACGGCATCGGCGTCGGCCGCGAAGGCTTCACCTGGTCGGGCGTGAAGAACGTCGTGCGCAAGGCGGAATGGCCGGACTGGTATCCGCCGGCGGAAATGGTCGCGCGTCAGCCTTATCTGCCGCGCATGACCGCTGGCGGCCCGGGCAATCCGCTCGGTGCGCGCGCCATGTATATCGGCGGCACCGAATATCGCATTCACGGCACCAACGATCCGACCACCATCGGCAAGCGCGTATCGTCGGGTTGCATCCGGCTGACCAACGAGGACGTGGAAGATCTCTACAACCGCGTACAGGTCGGAGCGAAGGTGATTGTGTTGCCGCAGAACGGCGCAGGCGAAGTCGCACAGCGTCAGGAAACGCCGGAGCGCGTTTCGTCTTATGTGCCGGCGGCGCCGGGCAAGGCGGCCCTGACCTGGAACGCCATCCGCCCCGCCGGTCTCTACTGACTATTCAGAACCTCCCCGCCTAAGCCCGGCCCTCGTGCCGGGCTTTTTTTGCCTGGACGGACAGTCAGGAAATGCGGAGGCTCGGTCATTCCCGCGGGGGCCGGGAGTTCCTAGGTAGCATGCCCAATACAACGACGAGGTCTTAAGGCCATGGCGACATACAAAGGCGAATGTTTCTGCGGAACGGTCAAAGTGGAGGCCGTCGGCGAACCCGAAGGCATGGGCTATTGCCACTGCACCTCGTGCCGCTCGTGGTCGGCCGCGCCGGTCAACGCTTTTACCCTGTGGAAGCCGCAATCCGTGCGGGTCACCGCCGGGGCCGAGCATCTCGGGACCTTTGCCAAGACCCCGGCAAGCGAGCGCCAATACTGCAAGAAGTGCGGCGGCCATTTGATGACCAATCACCCGGGAATGGGCCTGGTCGACGTCTACGCGGCAACGCTTCCCAAGCTCAAATTCGCTCCGGGCTTGCACGTCAACTACGCCGAGACCGTGCTGCCGATGCGCGACGGGCTGCCGAAGTTCAAAGATTTCCCCGCTGAATTCGGCGGATCAGGAGAATTGATCAAGGAGCAGGATCAGGCCGCGTAACTCACGCGGCCGTGCTTGGCCGGTAGTACCGTCGCAGGCTATACCTCGTCCTTCTTGTGAAGGAGTGAGACCATGCGCCTAGCGGCGATGGCGGCGGGTGCGATCGGCGGCTATTTCGCCGCGCGTATGGCTGCCGCGGGACATGATGTTTTTTTCATCGCCCGAGGCGCCAATCTCGATGCGATCAGGAAGAACGGTCTCAAAATCGAAAGCGTCAACGGCGACCTGCACCTGCCCAAGGTCAACGCCACCGACGACCCGAAGACGGTCGGCCCCGTCGATATCGTGTTGTTCGCGGTCAAGCTGTGGGATACCGAAAAAGCCGCCGAGCTGACCCGCCCGATGGTCGGGGCGAAGACGCGCGTCATCACCTTGCAGAACGGTATCGACAGCGTCGAACGCATCGCGCCAATCCTCGGCGGCGATCAGACCATCGGCGGCGCCGCCTATATTTCGGCGACCATCGCTGCGCCCGGCGTCATCCGCAACCCGAGCAAATTCGCCAGCATCCGCTTCGGCCGCGCCGACAGGAAACCGGACCCGGTATTGCAGGCCTTCGTCGACACGGCCAAGGCCGCCAAGGTCGACGCGGCAATCGTCGACGACATCGATCGCGAGCTGTGGCAGAAGTTCATCTTCCTCACCGCGATATCCGGCGCCACGGCCGCGTTGCGCTCGCCCATCGGGCCGATCGCCGCCGATCCCGAGCTGCGCGGCTTCTTCCGCCAGTTGATGGACGAGGCACGCGCCGTCGGCAAGGCCAAGGGCGTTGTCGTCGATACCGCCGTCCTCGACGAGCGCATGAACTTCATCGCGTCAAAGGTGGAGCCGGGCATGAAGGCGTCGATGGCCTATGACCTCGAACGCGGCAACCGGCTGGAGCTCGACTGGCTCTCCGGCAAGGTGCGCGAACTCGGCCGCGCGCTCGACATCCCGACGCCGGCGAGCGACACCGTCTATACTGTGCTCAAGCTGCATCGGATGGGCGGCGCGCACTAGGCGACAAGCCCCGGAAAGAACCCCAGCGCGAGCGCTAGGGCTCCCCGTGAGGCAGCGGCTGAAAAGGGGCAAACCTAAACAACCGCTCCCGGCACAATCGCACTCAGCCTAAGATGTTGCGGCCGAGATAGCCGTAGGAGAACAGCGCGCCAATGCAAATGAGGACGGCTGCGGAGACGCGCCTGCCCAGTTTCTCAAGCCATTCGTCGGTATCGGTCATGATTCTCGCTCCCTGCGGCTGCCGCACCGGCGCCGCGAAAAAAATGGCCGCGCGCTTTGCGGGTGCGCGGCCAGAAGCGTCGTTTGAACAAGGCCGCCGGTTTCAGAGGGGAAATAAGCGGCCGCTGGTATCCTGCCCGGGCCGGCTACCGCCGGCATTCGCCAAAATCATTGATTCAAATTATTGACGCGGATTAGCCGGGCTGCTGGTTTGAGCCATGGCCGCATCGGCGCCTCGCAATACCCTGGATCAACATCCGTTTGTCGCCCGGCTGTTGCAGCACGTCGCGTCGAACGCCGCCGACATCAAGCAGCTCGGCGCCATCATCCAAGGCGAACTGCTGATCCACCGGCGACGCGATCTTGTCGTCGACGGCTACGAATACCGCAAGCTCTGTTTTGTCAGCGAAGGCTACGCCGTGCGCTACAAGCTGTTGCGCAACGGCAAGCGGCAGATACTCAATGTCATCCTGCCCGGCGACATCGTCGGCGTACCCGGCAGTTTCTACGAGCGCGCGGTTTACGCCGTCACCGCCATCACCGATTTACGCATGCAGGTCTGCGCGCTCGACGATTTCGTGCAACTCGCCTACCGGCGCCCGCAATACGGCCTGGCACTGGCCTGGATCGCCGTTCAGGAGGCGACGACCTATGCCGAGCACATCATCGACGTCGGACGGCGAACGCCGATCGAGCGGCTGGCGCATTTTCTGCTCGAGCTGCACGTGCGCCTGCGCGCCGTCGGCCTGGCTGAGACGACACGCTTTAATTTGCCGTTCTCGCAGGAGGTGATCGCCGACGTTCTCGGTCTGAGCGTGCCGCATCTCAACCGCATGATGCAGCGGTTGCGCGCGGACAAAATGATCGCCAACACAGACCGCGTCGTTGAATTTCTCGATGCGGACGCGATGCAGGCGCTGGCGCAATATCAGCCGCTGGAATTAGTTCCGATCCCGCCGCCGGCGAAGTGAAGCCTCGCCGGCGATGGGGACGACAGCGCGCGGTTTGCTCGCTTGCACTGGCATATGAAGCGGCCACGCCTTAAGCTTTACCCAACCGGGGAACCGCCGGGGGAGCAGCCATGCGCGCATGTTTCGACACGGCCTCGACATGCTGAGGGACCTGGTCCACCTGTTGCGTTCGCGGCGCCTGCCCTTGGTGTTTGGCGCGCTCGCGATTGTCTGCCTGTTTTTTGCCGGCACGCTGTGGCTGCTCAACACGTTTTTTCCCGCCGATAACACGCCCGACAGCCGCGCCGCGCTGACGCAATTGCCGCTGCTGCCGCCGTTGCAACCGATCAGCCGCGCGTCTTACGTAATCGCGCCGGTGGCGGTGTCGCTTACCGCCATCGGCCGTAGCCTCGACGCATCGGCGCCGCGCAATTTGTCCGGCCAGAACAGCAATCCGGTGAGTTCGCTGCTCTCCCAGGCCAATATCGGCATCACCGTGACTCGCGGCGCTATGTCGGTGAGCGGCAAGCCGAACGAACTCACCGTCAACACCCCGCTTAACGGCGTCCTGCAGATCACCGGGCAGATCGCGAGCGTCGCCAGCAGCGTGGTCGGCGGCCTCGCCGGCATGCTCGACTCAGGCATCGGCAAAGGGCTCGGCAACATCACCAACCAGGCCCTCGACCAGAAGGCGGAAGTGCGCGGCCAGGTGATCGTGCATTCGCGGCCGGAGATCGCCGACACCTGGCGCCTGCGGCCGAATCTGTCGTCGCAGCTCGTGCTCAACGACAGCGCTCTGGTTATCGCCGGCATCAAGGTCAATATGGCGAGCGAGGCAAAGCCACTGATTGAGCAAAGCGTGAGCCAACAGGTCAGCGCGCTCGAGGGCCGCCTGCGCAACGATCCCTTCCTCGAGCGCACGGCGCGCGACCAGTGGGACAAGATGTGCCGCTCGCTCCCGCTCGGCGGCGGCAAAACTGGCCTGCCTGAGCTGTGGCTCGAGATGCGCCCGATCCGCGCCGCCGCCGCGCAGCCGCAGATCAACGAACGCGACGTGACGCTGACCATCGGCGTGCAGGCGGAAACGAGGATCGTGCCGGCGGCGACCAAACCCTCCTGCCCGTTCCCGGCCAAGCTCGAACTGGTGCCGCCGATGGACAACGGCCGTCTCGCCATTGGTGTGCCGATCGATTTGCCTTTCACCGAGCTCAACAAGCTTCTCGAGGCGCAGTTCAAGGGTAAATCTTTCCCCGAAGACGGCAGCGGCCCGGTCGGCGTCGAGGTGCTGAGCGGCAGTCTCGGCGCCGCCGGCGATCGCTTGCTGATTTCGCTTCTGGTCAAGGCGCGCGAGCGCAAAAGCTGGTTCGGCTTCGGCGCCCAGGCGACGATTCTGATCTGGGGCAAGCCGGTGCTCGATACCCAAACGCAAATCTTGCGTCTCACCGATTTGTCGCTTGCGGTCGAATCGGAGGCGGCCTTTGGCCTGCTCGGCGCCGCCTCGCGCGCCGCGGTGCCCTACCTGCAAAAAGCGTTGGCCGAAAAGGCCGTGATCGACCTCAAGCCATTCGCCGCCGATGCCAAGGCAAAAATTGGCCTGGCGCTTGCCGATTTTCAGAAGGACCTCGGTGCCGGCGTGAAAGCGGACACCAAAATCGACGGGCTGCGTCTCTCCGGCATCGAATTTGATTCGAAAACGCTGCGGGTGATCGCCGAGGCCGACGGCACCGCCAGGGTGACGGTCGGCGAATTGCCGAAGATGTAAGGCGCGGTGCTAGAGATACTGGACGCCGACGACATTTTCCTTCTGCCAAACGGGGCGGTAGCGGAAGCGGTTGCCTTGAATTAAAAGAAAAAATTCTTCGGGAAGTTTCACCGGCGCTGCAAATTCAAGCCGGGCACCCCTGGTCGATATGTCCCTGACCACGCAAGCGATCGTCCCTCCGCCGATCAGGATAACTTTGGCTTCTCGGGATGTGCGATAGCGAAACGAACCGCGGTTATCGGCCATTGTTCAATTCCGAAACCGACTCAAGTCGGTTTCCCCTGATCCGTCGTTTTCCGCACACGATAAAAACGCATGATGCGATCGGCGGTCGCGCGCTGTAGCGCGATGAATTCGGCTTTTGTCTGAATAAAATCTGACTTAGGCACTTCTCCTGAAGCCAAACGCGAGAAATATATCGCTTGCAACGTGGGCATATGAAATCCGATAGCCTTCAGAATAACCGCGACCGGGCTTGACCACGTGTTCATGAACAATCGGTCAATCTCGCTCGGCGGAATTCCCGACATTTGCGAGATAGCGACCACGAGTTCGTCGAGTTTTTTGATGCGGGCGAATTCGCCGACCGCCGCCTCAGTGAGAGGCTGTGATTTGACGGTAAGTTCGGCCGCCCGGTAATCCTTGACCTGGACGCGCCCACCGGCGCCTTTTGACCCGACAACACGTGAGAGAATTCCGTCGATCAACTCCTGCCGTTGTGGACTTTCCGCGACCAGCCGCCGCCGGATGATCTCTGTGGCCCGCGAAACAAGCTCACGAAAGTGTTGCGTGGGAATATCCGCTCGCTTGGCGATGCACTCCGCGAGCCAATCATCATCGGCGCCCCGATCGACAAGAACCTTGAAGCTTGGCTCTGAAATAGTGGCGCCCGGATTGTTGACGACCGCGCCAAGAACCTTGCGATCCCCCTTGACGATAAGATGACCGCTGACATTTTCGCTAAGCGTACTGCGCGTGGCGATGGCGAGCAGGTATTCCTGCCCGCGGCTCGCGATACACTCCGTCAGCATGTCGTCGGTCAGTACGGGCGACTGGCTCAGGACCGGTTCGGCAACTTCGATCGCGTCGTCATTCGCCAGTGCCTTGATCGTGCTGGCGGGAGCGTTTTCGATGACCGCAATTCTCTTGGCGAGCGCCGTTCGTGCGGCAACGTCGACGCTGGCGATCAGCTTCTGCAGGACGTCATCGTATACGTCGAGTTGTTCCGTCGAATATTTGGAAGCGTTCGAGATGAAGAGGTCGGTGATCTGATGCAACATCGTGCCGGTGTCGGCAGACCGCTCAGCGATCGCTTTCTCCAGATCGGAAATAAAGTTTCCGGCAGCATGGCGCAACCGCTCCAGGCGCCGCCCCTCCATTGGTATAACCGACACGGGTTAAGTGCTAGTTGCAACCCTAGGTTATATACAGCCTTAGGATGTGCATATTTATTCGACAACCGGGCCTGTGAAGAAACCGCCCGCAGAAGACGACGAAACGGCCCGCGGCCGCCGCGCGTCATTGCCATGCCCGTGGGCCGCGCCTAGATTAGCGGCGTTCCGAGGGGTGCCCCGATTGGGCTGAGATAAACCCTTTGAACCTGATCCGGGTCATGCCGGCGAAGGGACAGGACGAATTCGATGCATCCATCGCACACCATTGCGCGGCTGGCAGGCCCGGTCCTTTGCGTGGTCGGTCTCGGCATGCTGGCGAACGGCGGCGTCTACCGCGAGATGGCGATGCAGTTTCTTGCTGGGTATCCGTTCATCTATATCACCGGAATCCTTGCCCTGGTCGCGGGGTTGGCGATCCTGAACGTCCACCACGTCTGGACGCGCGACTGGCGCAGCGCCATCACCATCCTCGGCTGGCTCATGACATTCGGCGGCACATTCCGCGTGTTCGCGCCGCAGTTCGTGAACTACATCGGCACCTCGATCCTGACCCATAGCGGCTTTTTCGTCGGCGCCGGCATCGTCGCGCTGACGTTCGGCGGCTTCATCACCTTCAAAGGCTACGCGGCGTAAACCGCTGAAATACAATGGAGATATGGCCATGAACAAGCCCATCACCGCAGCCGAGCTGGTCACCCCGAAAGTCACCACCGGGCCGCTGACAGCCTCTAAGAAGGTCTATTCCTCGCCCGCGAGCGCGCCCGAGCTTCGCGTTCCTTTGCGCGCGATCTTGCTCAGCGAGGCCGCCGGCGAAGCCCCGCTCCCGGTCTATGACACCACCGGCCCCTACACCGATCCGGATGCAACCATCGACGTGGAGAAGGGCCTCGCCCGCACCCGCATCGAATGGGTCAAGGAACGCGGCGGCGTCGAAGAATACCAGGGCCGCCCGATCAAGCCGGTCGACAACGGCAATGTCAGCGGCAAGCACCTGGCGCGCAATTTCCCCAACACGCCGAAGCCGTGGCGCGCGGCCTCTTCTTCTTCACCTCTCCCCGTTGGGGAGAGGTCGGACCGCGAAGCGGTCCGGGTGAGGGGGGAAGTGACTTCGAATTCAGGAACCCCCTCACCCCAACCCTCTCCCCAACGGGGAGAGGGAGCAGGCCCTGCCGTGCAGACTCAGCACCCCCTCACCCAGTACGAATGGGCCAAGGCCGGCGTCATCACCAAGGAAATGATCTATGTCGCCGAGCGGGAAAACCTCGGCCGCAAGCTGCAACTGGAGCGTGCCGAGGCCGCGCTTGCCGACGGCGAGCAATTCGGCGGCGCGCTCCCCGCCTTCGTGACCCCGGAATTCGTGCGCTCGGAAATCGCGCGCGGCCGCGCCATCATCCCCTCCAACATCAACCACGCCGAACTCGAGCCGATGATCATCGGCCGCAACTTTCTGGTGAAGATCAACGCCAATATCGGCAACTCCGCGGTCTCCTCCTCGGTCGAGGAAGAAATCGAGAAGATGGTGTGGGCGATCCGCTGGGGCGCCGACACGGTGATGGACCTCTCCACCGGCCGCAACATCCACAACACCCGCGAATGGATCCTGCGCAATTCGCCGGTGCCGATCGGCACCGTTCCCATCTATCAGGCGCTGGAGAAGGTCGACGGCGACCCGGTCAAGCTCGACTGGGAGGTTTACAAGGACACGCTGATCGAGCAGTGCGAGCAGGGCGTCGACTATTTCACCATCCATGCCGGCGTGCGCCTGCAATACGTCCCCCTCACCGCCAACCGCGTCACCGGCATCGTCTCGCGCGGCGGCTCGATCATGGCCAAGTGGTGCCTGTCGCGGCACAAGGAGAGCTTCCTCTACGAGCGCTTCGGCGACATCTGCGACATCATGCGCAAGTACGATGTCTCGTTCTCGCTCGGCGACGGCTTGCGCCCCGGCTCGCAGGCCGACGCCAACGACCGCGCCCAGTTTGCGGAACTGGAAACCCTCGGCGAACTCACGCAGATCGCATGGAAGAAAGGCTGCCAGGTGATGATCGAAGGCCCGGGCCACGTGCCGATGCACAAGATCAAGATCAACATGGACAAGCAGCTGAAAGAATGCGGCGAGGCGCCGTTCTACACGCTGGGGCCGCTGACCACCGACATCGCGCCGGGCTACGACCACATCACCTCCGGCATCGGCGCCGCCATGATCGGCTGGTTCGGCTGCGCCATGCTCTGCTACGTGACGCCCAAGGAGCATCTCGGCCTGCCCGACCGCGACGACGTCAAGGACGGCGTCATCACCTACAAGATCGCCGCGCACGCGGCCGACCTCGCCAAGGGCCACCCGGCGGCGCAACTGCGCGACGATGCGCTTTCAAGGGCGCGCTTCGACTTCCGCTGGGAGGACCAGTTCAACCTCGGGCTCGACCCGGACACGGCGCGTAAATTCCACGACGAGACGCTGCCCAAGGAGGCGCACAAGGTCGCGCATTTCTGCTCGATGTGCGGGCCGAAGTTCTGCTCGATGAAGATCACGCAGGATGTAAGGGATTATGCGGCGGGGTTGGGCGACAACGAGAAGGCGGCGCTCGGCCTCTCCCCTCATCCTGAGGAGCCCGGCGAAGCCTTGGCGAAGCCGGGCATCTCGAAGGATGAGGCCGAGGCAGGAATGAAAATGATGAGCGAGAAGTTCAAATCGCTCGGCGAGCAGGTCTATGTCGATGCGGAGAAAGTGAAGGAGAGCAATAAGGCGTTGTAATCGGTGCCCCCGGGCTTGACGCGAGCATCTCTCAAAAATGAAATAGCCGGGCGAAAGCTCGGCTATTTGTTTGCGAGGAAATTCATTCCAGACAAAGGTAGGGTTGGCCTGCCCCCGGTTTGGATGACACCGACTTAAGCGAATCCGGCCCTGCGCTCGAACTCCATAGGGCTTAAGTAGCCGATCGTCGAGTGCCGCCGCTTCGCATTGTAGAAGCGTTCGATGTAGTCGAACACGTCGGCCTTCGCCTCGTGTCTGCTTCT